>Ga0209632_10002502_pt1 | contig 17579 bp, 14 predicted proteins | sample COG_10_FD_184754 | JGI IMG/M metagenome (GOLD analysis project Ga0209632, IMG submission 184754) | Pelagic Microbial community sample from North Sea - COGITO 998_met_10 (SPAdes) (version 2) | ecosystem: Environmental > Aquatic > Marine > Neritic zone/Coastal water | place: Helgoland, sampling... | reverse complement strand
ACTGAATTTATAGCCCCCAGGCCCATAAACCATCAAGTTCGTCTGATACCCAACGGGTGTGATAAAAGAAGCTGATGCTGCAAAGGCAACAGCAAATATAAATGCACGTGGATCTAATCCCATTTGAGCTGTTACCGCAATCGCTATTGGAGTCATAATTATTGCCGTTGCAGCATTCGAAGATACTTCTGTCAATATAACCGTTAATAAATAAATTAATGCAAGTAATACTCTTGGCTGCCATTCTTCTGGTGCAGATGTAACGGCAAATGTAATAAGTCCTGCAATCCAATCAGCTGTTCCAGTTTTTTGTATAGCAATACCAACTGGAATTAAGGCAGAGATTAAGATAATAACCTGCCAATTTATAGACTGATAACTTTCTTGCGGAGTAACAATCCTCAATACAAGGAGTATCATTACACCGAGCATAGCACTCTTAACAATAGGCATAAGTCCTGTAGCTGCAAAACCTATGGTAACAAAAATTGCGACAATAGTCATCCACCAAAACTTTTGTTTTTTAAGCTCAGCATCAACTTCTCCAAGAACAATAAAATCACCACTATTAGAGAGTTCACTTACTTTATTCTTTGGTCCATAAACAAGTAATGTATCGTATGAATGCAAAAAAACGTGTGCAATCTTCTTTCTGAAGATTGTACCCTCTCTTCTAATTGCTAAAATAAATGAACCAAAACGCCTTCTAAAATTACTAGCCTTTAAACTTTTCCCAACCAGATCAGATTTATCAGTAATTAAACATTCTACTACGACATTATCATCTTTTTCAAGTTCATCTTGGGTAAGCTTTTCATCCGTCAATAAAGCTACTTTTTCAACCTCTTTCATCCTTAAAAAATTCTCTAATGTCCCTCTGACAAATAAAATATCATTTTCTTTGAGCCTAGTTAAACGAATGCTATTGGTAATTAATGTATCTCCTCTCAAAATATCAAGAACCATTACGTCATAATTTTTATTAACTCCTCTATCCAAACACGTTTTACCAACTAAAGGTGATTCAGGTGTAAGTTTCATTTCAGTTAAATATCCACCTAAATGATAACTCTTTGTCAAGCTAGATGTTGTTGTTCTTGATGGAAGGATTAAAGGAGCGATGAAAAGAATATAAAGTAACCCCACGCTCATTAAAATAACACCATATTTAAAAAACTCAAACATTCCCAAAGGTTCAACACCTGGTGAAGATATATAGATTGAATTAACCAGCAAGTTTGTAGATGTACCTACTAAGGTTAGCGTACCACCAAGAATAGCTGCATAGCTTAATGGAATTAACATTTTAGAAGGGCTAATTTTATATTTTTGAGCTAATCTAATTGTAACAGGCATAAAAATTGCTACAATCGCTGTATTATTTACCACTGCCGAAGCTAATCCAATTGTAAGTAAGTAAACGGCACGTCCTAAGATCATTGATCTATCAGCTAGTCTTCGAACTCGGATTACAAGATACTCTAGAATTCTTGTTTTTTGCAGTGCTTTACTAATGATAAAAAGAAATGCAATGGTTAAAACAGCTGGATTTGAGAAACCCGAGGTTGCTTCTTCCGGCGTCAAATATCCAAATAAAAAGAGAATTGATAGCAGTATCATTGCCGTTACATCAATAGAGAATAATTCAGTAACGAATAAAATAAAACCTAAAGCAATTAAGCTAAGAACAAATACAATATCAGGAGTCATAACAAGTAAATTTAATCCAATAGAGTTTTAAAAGAAAAATAGTATTTTTTAATTAAAGGGGTGTTCACCAGAATGAGAAAAACTTTTTTTATTTTTAAAAATTTTTTGCCTCTCTAGACTGGATGATTTATTTTTATTTAAAATAGAGGAAATAATTGTATCGATAATTATGGGACGTCGAATGTTATTTAAAACAGCCATTATAAAAATTGGATATTCTGCCTCAGGGATTAATTCTTCCCACTCTTCAAATAATAAGGTATTGTCTAAAAATGTATCAACATTCGGATCTGTTTTGAGGTGAATTAAAACAATATCAAATAAATCGAATAAGCTTTTTTTCAACTCAGTTTTATTAAACTGATTTAGCAAAATTACCTCCCAAGGACTTTTTGCTCTTGGACGTCATCAATTTGATTAGATGATACGTACTTTTCAGCATAATGCTTGTATGTCCCTGAAGAAACAAATATTTCAAAAAGGTCCTCATCTATATGATAATCGTCTTTCATAAAACCCATTATTCTCATTGCATCAGATAATTTTTTTCCATCTTTATACGGTCTATCAGCAGCAGTAAGCGCCTCATATATATCAGCTATCGCCATAATTTTAGCTTGAGGAGACATTTGATTCTCCTTTAAACCTTTTGGATACCCAGTGCCATCCATTTTTTCATGATGACCACCCGCAAATTCAGGAACATTTCGCAAATTTTTGGGATAGGGAAGCTGCTCTAACATTTCAATAGTTATAACAATATGCTCGTTAATAATTTCACGTTCTTCCGGTAATAGTGTGCCTTTTTGAATATTTAAATTTCTAATTTCTTCTGATGTCAATAATGGTTGTTTCTTTCCATTCATATCAACTGTTTGTGATCCAATTTCTTCAACACGTTTTTGGAATTCAGGCTTCATAAATTCACCTCCAATATTGCAGTCTACTAAAAATTGCATTTCTAAATTGAGACGATCAATTTCTAGGTCATATTCTTTTTCAAATTCAATATTATTAGGATCAATTAATTGACGTTTTAAAAATTTAATTTCTACATCCTTTTTCAAAACTTCCATTCTTGTTTTAATAAGCTCAATACGATCAAAGATAGTTTCAAGCTTTGTACTCTTATCAACAACATGCGGTGGCGTTGCAACCTTTCCACAATCATGAAGCCAGGCTGCAATATACAATTCATATCTTTCTTCTTCATTCATTGAAAAATCTTTGTACTTCCCATGATCAATTTTTGCAACAGCATCAGCAAGCATCATGGTAATAACCGGAACTCTTTCACAGTGCCCGCCTGTATATTCAGATTTTTTATCTATTGCAGTCGCTATTAATTTTATAAAGGCTTCAAAAAGAGTTTTTAATTCTTCAACTAATCGTTTATTTGTCAAAGCAACAGCTCCTTGAGAAGCTAATGATTCAACTTGCTCTTGCATTTCTCGGTTAAAAGAAACGACCTCGCCGTGATCATTTCTTGCATTAATTAGCTGCATTACACCAATAATTTCATTTTCATGATTTTTTAATGGTACAGTAAGAAATGATTTTGAACGATAACCAGATTTTTTATCAAAATTCTTTGTACCTTCAAAGTCAAAACCTTCTTCTTGGTAAGCATCTTTTATATTTACGGTTTTGCCTGTTAATGCAACGTAAGCAGAAACATTTTTTTGATTTGGCGTTTTATCATCTAACCAAAGATGTACTGGGTAATATGGTATCTCAACACCAGAGGTACCACCCATAACAGTATCCATACTGTCATTGCAGAGAATTTCGAAATCCAGATCACCTTTTTTATTCATAGAATAAAGTGTACGACCATCTGCTCGAGTTATGTTTTTAGCTTCCTCAAGAATCATTTCAAAAAGCTTATCGGTATTCTTTTCAGTGGATAATGCCATACCAATTTCACTTAATCGATGTAGACGATCTTCAAGAAATTTTATTCGATTTAAAGCATCCATTAATATTTTTCAGTTTTTAAAAGTATCTTGCATTAAAAATTTATTTAAAGTTTTTCTTTCATAGAAAGAGTAGCTATTCATTAATCACAATGAATTAATTTCTAAGATGAATTTTGATTTAAGTACACGTATTAATAATGCTATCAAATTAGCAATAAATAATGAAATTGATGATACTTTATTATTCCAATTAATCGAAGATTTTGCGCCATACTCAGTTAATCAAAATTTGGCCCATCAATTCTTAGAGTTAGCACATTTTTCAAATGTCTGCCTTGTCATTAGCAATAGTTCAAAAATAGAAGAGTGGTTTTCTTTTGTAACAAGAGTTATTGAAGTCTCAAATTATCATTTTGGTTTTATGCTTCGTCAAAGATGCTCAAAGTACAGCGAGAAAGTGGCATTAAACATCGTAAAAGATAATAGCACCAAGGCTATCTCTTATAGTCAATTGTGGTCCAAAACAGTAGAAGTCACAAAGTCTTTGATCACTTTTAATGATAAAACCAAAATAAATGTAGGGATTTTATCAAATAATAATCTAAATACAGTATTAGTTGATTTTTCTTGCTTATCATTTGGAATAAGGGTCATCCCTGTCCCACTCAATTCAACGGTTGAAAGCCTTTCTTATATTTTAGAACATGCTGAAATAAATTTATTATTTGTAGGTGGTAAAAAAGGAGTTTTACTGCTTAGCCGGATTGTTTTAGATAAGAAAATTTCAGTTATTAATCTCGATAATATAGATGATGTCTCAAAAAAATCAGGTTACCAAACTTGGGAGAAATTCCTTAAAAAAGGAGATTCAATAGAGCACTTTGATATTGATTCTTATTTTTCAAATATAGATATAAACTCTATAAACACTATCATGTATACCTCTGGGACAACAGATTACCCAAAAGGTATTATTTTTACGCAAAAAAATATAATAACAAAACGATTTGCTCGTGCTCTTGCTTTACCAAATATTAATTCAAATGATGTCTTTTTATGCTACCTTCCTCTTTTTCATACCTTTGGAAGATTTTTTGAACTCATGGGTAGTATTTTTTGGGGTGCAACGTATTCATTTGCTGAATCGCCAGCATTTAATTCTTTATTGAGAGATTTCCAGGCTATAAAGCCTACTATTTTTATAAGTATTCCTAAAAGATGGGTACAATTATATGAGATGCTTCAAACCAAAATTGATCTAGATAAAGATGATAAAAAAATCATTCAAAACGTTTTAAAAGAAATAACTGGAGCTCGATTAAAACTAGGGCTTTCTGCCGCTGGATATCTTGATCCTGATATTTTTAAAACCTTTCAGCATTATGGAATCAACCTCTTGAGTGGATATGGAATGACTGAAGCCACAGGTGGAATTACGATGACACCTCAGAATAATTACGTTGAAAACTCAGTTGGAAAAGCTCTTCCTGGTATTGAGTTAAAACTTGAAGAAGATGGTGAGATGTGCTTAAAGGGACCATACATATCACAAGGCTATTTTAAGGATCAAGATTCGAATGTTTTTAAAAATGGCTGGTTTCACACTCAAGATATCTTTCGTAAAGAGCAAGAACATTATTTTATTATTGACCGTAAAAAAGATATTTATAAGAATAGTAGAGGTCAGACGATAGCGCCTCAGAAAATAGAAAATTTATTCCAAGATTTTGAATCCATAAAATCTGTTTTTCTTGTTGGCGATGGTCAAGAGTTTAATACTGTTTTAATTTTTCCTGATTATGAAAATGCACCAAGAGATTTAAAAAAAGCAAGTAATCAAACTATTCGAGATTTATTTAGCTCAATGATACTTTCAGTTAATGGATTTTTATCTTCCTATGAAAGAATTGTTAATTATGTAATTATCAATAGAGATTTTTCTTTTGAAAGAGATGAACTAACGGCTAAAAGTACCTACAAAAGAAAAAATATTCTTGAAAACTTCAAAAATATTATTACACCTCTTTACGAAAAAAATTATATCTCTTTGCACTACAATTCAAAAGAATTACGTATACCAAATTGGCTGCTTAGAGAGATTGGAACCTTAAGGACAAACTTAAAATGGGATGGGATTTTATTATCCATTAATGAGCAAAAGATAAAACTTAATTTAAGTTGGAATAACGATAGACTAAAAATTGGTGATTTCACTTATAAAATTGCAAATGACATCTTTGATGTTGAATCTTTTATTCAAGAGCCTCGTCTTTGGTTAGGAAATTTTCAGTTCAGTAATTTTATAGGGAATTCAATATTCAGAATAAAAGAACCGCGCAAATATGATACAGTTGATCTCATTGGGCCAAAGAGTGGAACTTCTTTTGCAACAGTCAAAGAATCTAAAAAAATTGATAACCATTTATACAAATTACATAAAATAGTTAGAGACTATTTATGTGATGACCCTTACGTCTTTATCAACCTATCTAAACTTATTGATAATGATTTAGATATTTGGAATAACGTTGCTCTCGAAACTTTTGGTCTCTATCAATTTCATTCAAATGCCCATTTCAGATTGAAATTTATTGAGTCCATCGCTCCTATTCTAACGGGTGATTTTCTAATCTCTGTTTTACATGAGGCGTATAAGTACCACATTAAAGTTTCACCCTTAAAAGTTTTTACTCTTAATACTGAAAGATTAAATGATCAGCATTATGAAGCGTTTATCCTTTTTCTAAAAACTTCTTATGGTACTATCAAAGAAAACGGAGAATCAGAACAGGACTTTATAAAAATAATAATTCTTATGGTTGCTGATTATGGTGTAATTCACCCTACCAAATTTGTTTGGACACGATCAGAGCTCATCAGTTGGCAACTTTCTAATATACCAAAACCTATTTTTTCGACTGCGCAAAAAGCATATTATACTTTAGTCAATGGTTTTAGATCATGGATCGGGAAATCTTCAAATCTAACAATTGATCCCGAAACTGGGAGTGAATACACTTGGGATGAGGTTATTCTGTTTGATGAGAGTCTTAGGAACTCGCAAAAAAAGATTCTTCTGAACGTTATTAATAAAACCTCAGTTATTCGAGAATCCATTTTCCTTTTTTCAAAAAATTATATCATTGGACTTAAAGATATTCCACTAAATGGTATTTGGATAACCCATATTGAAACCAGAAATAAAAAAAGTGTTTTTAGAATCTTAATTCGAACTAGAACTTTTGGGACTCACAATATCATTTTAAATCTTAACGAAGGTTTACCAAAAGATTTTCTAGATGCTGAGACAAAATTACTTATCAAAATGAGTGCTGGTTTAAATGATAGTCCATTGGTCGAAAATTTTGGCGGCTATTGGCCTGAATACGGAATATATACAGAAGAATATGTTCAGGGAGAAACAGTCTCACAATATTTAAGTAGAAATATGGATGATATCCAAGATAAATCAAAAATGGATAGATGGCAAATGCGGTGGCTCCATTTTATTTGGAATGGAATTCAAGCTTATCAAGAATTTTGGCGCAGGTCAAACTATGAATTTTCTATACAACCTCCATCTATAGATAATTTAATTATACCTGAGCATGATTATAAAGTAGGTACGCGACTAATTTCAATATCAAGCCGTTCTAAAGTAGAATCTATCGCAGAACACTTTATTACTTTATATACCGACTATATTGTTGCGACAGAACAAAAATTCCCAGGTCTTAAAAAAATGGCTGACTGGGAAGTAATTTTCACAGCAACAATTCAAGCTCTAAAGGTTGAAGATGGTAAGAGAATATTATTAAGACTTAAGTCAGAGATTGCGAAGAGCATTGTCGGTAAAAAAGCTCTAAGTATCGGTCTGACAGAGTCTCGAATAGACCAATTTTTAGTTGATACTGAAACCTCTGGGATTTTAACGAAACCCGTTGTGTTTGCATCGCTCCGTTATGAACGATGGCTTGAGTTAAATCAGAACGCAACTCTTGCAGCAAGAGCAACCATATTGCAAGAGCTCTATAGTGACTATAATTTAGATCACTTATTAAATGAATATCCTGAAACAAGGGTTCGATTTTTCATGATGAATTGCTTCAAAAATGCAAATAAAGGATTACTCAGTGGATTTCAAAAAATAATTCAAGATATTAGGAAGAAAGAACTAAGCCCCTGGAATCTCCAAGAGCGCATCACTAAAATAGAAAAAGAGCTATCTTTAAGTGAAGAAGAAAAATTCTTTTTAGCCAGAATGTTATTTCCTCATGTAGATGCAGCGGATTATGTAGAGCTTGTTTCGACTAAATACGGTAAAGAAGAAAAACTAAACCTAGTATATCAAACAGAATGTGAAGATGGAAACCTTTATAGAATTAGACCTCCTTTTATTCCTAAAGAAATCGCTCATTTTCACACTATTTTATTAGAATCCTCTCTAAATAGTACATTTACATCCGAACACGAATTTTTATTAGCATTTAATAATCGTAATCGTATTGTTGGTGGACTTTATTGGCGAAAAATAGATAGTAACAAAATACATCTAGAGTGGGTTGCAATTCGACAAAAATATCAAAAAATATCCTTAAGCAATAGGCTGATGTCTGATTTTTTCAAAAGAAAAAAGCATCAAGGTATCCATACTATAACGGTTGGGTTTTATGCTGAAAAATTCTTTTTCAAACAGGGATTTAAAATAGATAAACAGTTTGGTGGATTAGTCAAAAGAATCTAAACATACAGCATGTAATATATTACCACACCAGTAACGGAAACATAAAGCCAAATTGGGAATGTCACTTTAGCAATTTTTCTATGTTTTTCAATTTGAGATGTCCAGCCTCTGTATAGCGTAAATAATGCGAGCGGAATTATAATAGCAGCTAATAAAATATGAGTAATTAAAATAGTAAAGTATAAAGTTTGAAAATCTCCGGTGTATAGTTTCGGCCCACTCTTGAACCAATGATAAATTACATACGTAACTAAAAATAGTGATGAAGAAGCAAAAGCAGTAAGCATTACAGTTTTATGCTGATCTCTTTTTTTATTTCGAATTAAGACATATCCTATAATGAGTAATAATGTTGTTAATCCATTTAAAGAAGCATTTATAATTGGAAAAAATGAAACATCCATGCCCCCTTCGAAGCCTTCAGGTCTTGGCCCAAGAATTAAAAAAGCGACCACTAGGCTTATTATAACAGAGACTATATAAATTATTTTTGTCCAAAAAGAATCATTTTTCATATTATTTGATCCAAGATAATTGTTAAAAAAAGCGCCGGTAAATAAATAATCGAAACTTTTAAAAGAAATCGCGCATTATTATAACTATAATTTTTTATGAGTGGTATACATGAGAAAAGATATAAAAGACCAAGCAATAAAGACCCCCAAAAATATATTAGTCCTAAGACTCCAATATAATATAGCATTAATGAGACCGGTATCAGGAGAGCTGCATGCCAAATAATTTGTCTATTTGTCCTGCTACCATTTGATTCTATCGCTGGTAACATTTTTAGATTTGCTTTTTTATAATCGTCTTTATACATCAATGCTATTGCATAAAAATGTGGGTGCTGCCAAAAAAATAAAATAGAAAAAAGTATCCACGCCTCTGGTTCAATAGCTCCAGCTGAAGCAACCCAACCACCTAGAGGAGGTAGCGCACCTGGAATAGCGCCGATAGAGGTATTTAACCACGTGATTTTTTTTAGTGGAGTGTAAATAAATATATATAGAAATGCTGTCCCTAAGGATAAAAAAGATGTTAGTTGATTGATAAAAACAAATAGTAATACTGCTCCAAAAAAAACAAGTAAGACACCAAAAATCAAAGCATTTAAGGGTTTTATATGACCCGATGGAAGGGGTCTAAACCGCGTCCTATCCATTAATTTATCCGATTTCATTTCAGCATAATGATTCAAAACTCCAGAACCAGAAGAGACTAAACCTGAACCAATTAATGTTAAAACTAATTGAAAATAATTAATAGATCCTTTAGATCCTAGATAGTACCCTAATGCTGTTGAGATTAGAATAAAGGATGTAATCCTTGGCTTCGTTAACTCAAAATACCCTTCAGTTAGGGTGCTTGCTTTTTGTGGAATACGTTTCATTTAAGATCTTATTGTTTTGACTAAACTCGTTATGTCTTTTCTTAAAATTGCGATACTAGCTTCATCTGTTCCATCAAAATATTTTCGGATGCTTCCATTTTGATCAATCAAAATAAATTTTATGGCATGACCTCGTGGTAATTCATCAGAGTAAAGCATAAAACCATCTCTCTTCAATTCTTTTATTGAGTTAATATCGGAATAAAGAAAACTCCAACGTTCATCATTAACACCATTAACCTCTGCATATTCCTTCAGAACATCTATATTATCGGTTTCGGGGTCTACTGTTATGGAAACAAATTGTACTTCAGTAACAGCATCAAAATCATGGTAAAGGTTTGTCATATTATAGGTCATTGTAGGACATGGACCGGGGCAAGTAGTGAATATAAAATCTAATACTGTTATTTTATTTTCAAAGTTTTTATTTGTGAATGGATCTCCATTTTGGTTCATAAATGAAAACTCTGGTACATCACCTATAACGGGTATTTTGTGTGATAAATTTGCTTTGTTTATGACCCAAGAAGCTCCAGAGCCAAGAAGAGTGATAAAAAGGATTATAAGTATAATATTTTTATTCATTGAATGTCTGAGAGTTTTTCCAAGCTGAGTATTGAACGCTTACTAGGCCAAGAATCCATGATGCAATCCACAAATGGAATAGCTGAATTAATGGAATGACTTTTAAAAAGACAAGAATTTCACCGGAAATAATTTGAACTAAAATTAAAAATAAAATCACGGTTGATGATTGTACAACAATCCAAGATGGAGAACTAGATTTTTTAACCAATTGGTACCATAAAAAACTGGATATTACAGTTATTAATAAGCCTAAGAATGTATGCATATATTTAAACGGTCCAAGCATTCGAAGTAAAAATTTAGAATCAACAATTGGATTTTCTTTTCGTATCATCTCTAGCCCACCTCTTATCTCAGTTCCAAGAATAACTTCGACTAAAAGAATAATAGCCAAGAACGTAAAATATTTACCCATTGCTTTAGGATACATACTGTTTTTTTCTGAATCAGGGTTATCTATATAGTAAGCTTCTTGTGTGGCGTAAATAAGCAACATGACAATAATCAACGCAAAAAATAAATGAAGCGTAATCGTAACAGGGTTTAATACAGTCTGTACTAAAACAGCTCCCAACCAACCTTCAAATAGAGTTAGAAAAAAGGCCAATACCACAGCATATTTAATACGATCAATAGACCGATAGTATTTGAACATAAAAATCATAGTTAAAGTGATAGTTACTCCCACCAAAGCTCCAAATAAACGATTAGAATATTCAATCCAAGCAAGAACAATATTAAACTTTGAAGGATCTATATAATCAGGCAATTGGTTAATATTGGTAGGTGGTATCCATCGACCAAAACACTTGGGCCAATCAGGGCACCCCATCCCTGCGCCAGAGACCCGAACAAGACCACCAATAAAAATTAGCAGGTAAGTCATGCCTGTAGATAAGTATGCAAAAGTCCGAAATAAGTTCATAAGAAGCATTTAAAATTAGGAATAGAAAAGCCATTTATACCCTAACTTTTACACTTTATAAACTGACCAACAAATGTTTAAGTTTAAGTAATAAAATTATCATTATTTTTAATAAATCAAATCATTTAAGGGATAATAAATGATTCTAAATAGAATTGAGCCTGGAACAGAATGTATTGTTCGCGAAAGCGGTAAGAAAGGTTCAGTCAAAAAAATTTATTTCTATCCGACAAAATTTGAAGTAGAATTTTCAGATGGGAAGATAGAGCACTATTCCTCAAAAGATATTATTTTTGAAGGTGTTGAACAAAAGCCTGTTCAACAAAAATTGCCTAAAGTACCAGACTACGGATTAGATGATGCTTGGTCTGCCTGGTCTCCATTTATAGGTGAAAGCTATCTGCGATATCATTTTTCCACGACAAAAGAAATTATGTGGAAAGTGCTAACCTCTATTGAAACATATAATGTATGGTTTCATGGTATTCAAAGGTCATTACCAGTTTTAGAAACAGATAGATACGTACACAAATATTCTTTTACACAGTTAGAGTTAAAGCCTGGATCTTATTTTAAAATAAGACCTAGAACAATAGCACCTTACTTCACCTGCCGTATTATGACCATTGAAAAAGAGAAAGAATTTGGCTTTACATTTCAATCACTGCCTGTAAATCAAGAGTATATTCAATTTTCAATAGAAGAAACAAATGCTGGGGTGTGGGTAACCTGTAAAAGAAAATCAAGTGGTGGATTCTCTTTCCTGCACCAACTAAATTGGAATGAAAAATCAAAAATACTTCATAATCTTGATAAAATTATCCCAAAAGTTAATTTTAATGAAGTCGCACTATCGGGTACTGAAAATGATAAAAATCTAAATATATCAGCAGGAGGAAATCAAAGTTTATCCGGCGAAGATATGGTCGCATTTCTCGTAAACAAGGGTTTAGATGGTGACCTTGAGACTCTCAACGCTGAAACAAATAAAGTCCTGCGTGGGAAAGCTAAAGCAATGATTGTGAAAATCAAACGTGGAACCGTTGAAAGGCCTCCTATGCCTGAAGTTCCAACCGGTGGAGCGGCGTTAGCTAGTACCGATGGTGGAGTAGAGGCCTTATCCAAAGATGATCAAGTCGCTTATCTTGTGAATAAAGGTCTTGATGGAGATATGGACACCGTAAACAATTTCGAGAATAGAGTTCTACGTGGGAAAGCTAAAGCGATGATTGTGAAAATCAAACGTGGAACCGTTGAAAGGCCTCCTATGCCTGAAGTTCCAACCGGTGGAGTGGCAGAGGTAAAAACGACTTCTGAAACAGAAGAAGAATTAATGATTCGTCTAATTTTCTCTGGAGTTAAAGGTAATATGGATGAAATAAATAATTTAGAAAATCGAGTACTACGCGGAAAAATTAAAGCTGCAATTGTTAAAGAGAAAAGAAAAAACAAATAATAATGCCTGAAGAGCAAAAATTCGTCCTAACAAAGACTCAAGTAATATCCATGGTTGCTTGTACCGTCTTACTTTTGATTTACATTTCTTTAGTAACCTGGGTTCTCTGAATAATATGTTCGACTGGTTCACTCTTGAATGGTTAATGAATAATCTAGAATGGGCAGTCGGGATTTTAGCTGTGGGTTGTGTGATATTATTATTTTTTCCAATTTTACTTGGATGGCAATTGAAAAACAGTGCAAATAAAGAAAAAAATGAATGATAAATGGATGCTATACCCTTTATCTCAATTTTAGTTTTAGTCTTTGCCCTTATTTTGATGACAGAATTATTTAAATTAAAAAGAGAAGTAAGAAAGAGTACAAACCTTTCCAATAGAATTAAAAAAGATCTAATTAAATTGAAAGAAGAAATAAAACAAAAATAAATTGATTTTTATTTTTGACCTATGCACAGAAATATGAATAACTTATTGACCTGATTTTGGAACGATTAGAGTAAATGGAAAACACAACAGCATCTATAGAACAAAAAAGCGAATCGAGTCGTATATACACTCTTTTTTATTCGTTTTTCTTAATCCCATTCATGATTGCAATATTTGGTGCAGTTTTTTTCTTATTATTTAGGTTTATAACTTTTGAAACGGAAGATGCTTCTGAGTTATTAAATCAAGTTAAAATTGGTTCAGCGACCAAACGCTGGCAAGCGGCATATGAACTTTCTAAAGTATTCAACAACCCAAAAACGATCCCAACGGATCTGTCTTTTAAGAATCAGATGATTTCTTCTTATAATCATGCTATTAACGACGATCCACTCGTACGCGCTTATTTAGCTATAGCTATGGGAGTGACAGCTGACAACTTTTACGGAAATGAACTTGTTCTAGGACTCAAAGATGAGGCCCGCGAATCCCGATTAGCAGCAATTCAAGCTGTTGGAATGGTGAAGGAAGTAACTGCTGTTCCGGTGCTGTCTGAAATTATAAAAACCTCAGACTATCAAGACGAGAGACTCGCGGCAACTATGTCCATCGGATTTATTGGTGATCCCAGCGCTATTCCTCTTCTTAACGCATTGCTAGAAGATGAAGAGCCTAATATTAGGTGGGACGCCGCAGTTGCACTGGCTAAAATGGGTGAAAAATCAAGTATTAGAATTCTTGAAAACTTAATGGACAGAGATTATCTTTCTTCTTTTCCTGAACTGGATTACAAGGAAGTGAATAAGGTGATTATGATTGCAATTGAAACATCAACTGTAGTTAAAGATAGTCGGTTTGAACCAAAATTAGTTTTGCTGGCAAAGTCTGACGAAAATTTAAAAATTCGCGATGCAGCAATGAAAACACTCAAAAAAACATACAACAGGATTATTTAAGTAATGACAGAAAAAAAAATGGTCCCTAACGCCTCCGTTGGGTCATCCCCAGAAAGTTCATATAAAAAACCAGAAACCACAAGGAGAGGTTTTCTTAGTTGGCTTACTGTTGGTTGGGTTGCCTATATTGGAGTCACAGGTGGGTTCTTCACTATCATTGTTAGATTTTTGTTTCCAAATGTATTGTTTGAGCCTCCTCAAACTTTTAAAATTGGTTACCCTGATGATTTTTCGAAAAACGCTGTTGATATTAAATTTAAAAAAGAGTTTAATGCGTGGGTTGTTCGAGACGAAGAAAGTATTTTTGCATTGTCTACTGTTTGCACTCACTTAGGATGTACACCCAATTGGTTACCAGTAGAATCAAAATTTAAATGTCCGTGTCATGGAAGTGGCTTTAGAATGACAGGGATTCATTTTGAAGGACCAGCACCTAGACCTCTCGAGCGTTTTAAAATCAGCCTCAGCAATGATGGCCAAATTTTAGTAGATAAAACAAAAAGTTATAAATGGGAAAAAGGTGAATGGGAAAATCCAGAGTCTTTCTTAAAAGTATAATTAATTTATTAAACTATTAATTTTAAAAACTTATAATGGCAAATAAAGAAAAGAAAAAATCAATATTAGATACCCTTGGTGAATCACAAGTTTGGAAATCTATTATCCGTTCGGGCATTCCGAGAACTAGACGTCAAAGAATGCATGCTATTCTTGGTAGTGTTTTCTTGCACCTCCACCCTGCTCGATTACCAAAACATGCTGTTAAGGTTGGCTATACATGGTGTATGGGTGGCTTATCTTTCTTCCTATTTGTTAATTTAACGATTACGGGTATTTTACTAATGTTTTACTACCGTCCAACAGTTGAGTACGCATACACTGATATCATCGATCTAGCAGAGCAAGTTCCATTAGGAATAATGCGTGAACTTCATCGATGGGCTGCTCACTCTATGGTTCTTGTCGTTTGGCTTCATATGCTTCGAGTTTTTATGACGGGTTCTTACAAACCGCCTCGTGAATTCAACTGGGGTGTAGGCGTACTATTGATGACCTTAACAATGTTTCTATCTTTTACCGGATATCTACTTCCTTGGGATCAATTAGCAATTTGGGCTGTAACTGTGGGATCAAATATGGCAAGAGCTCATCCTTTCATTGGTCACGAAGGCCCTGGAGCAAGTTTACTTGCTATCGGTGACATCAACTTAGTGCATATTGGTTCTGATGTACGATTTGCTTTGATTGGTGGACGCTTTGTTGGTGAGGCCACATTATTAAGGTTTTATGTAATTCATTGTATAGCCATTCCGTTTATTATGATGATTTTTATGGCTGTCCACTTCTGGCGCATCCGTAAAGATGGCGGAATATCTGGTCCATTATAAGGAATCTGTAGATGTTAGAGACTTTTAAAAGTTCCGTTGATTTTTTATCAACACCAACAATCAGTTTTTCTTTACTGACTCTGTTAACGCCAATATTATTTCCACCAACAGATTGGTTTGATAAGCTGAATCGAAAACTTGGTTTTTACCTTCTTTGGACAAAAAAAGGTTGTGCCGCTGGTCTTGCCCTTATCACTTTTTTCTTTGCGGTAGGCTTTACGGATGAGAATTTCAGTATTATTTTAACAAAGGCTGATAATTTTCCAATTATTTTAATGTTCTACTCTATCTTCTTTTATACTTGGCTTGGTATGCACAAAGCCTACATAAATGATGAACGCTTAGAAAAAGGATTGAAACCGTCAGAATATAATGATCCAGATGACAAAGTTTTAGTCTGGCCAGACTTAGTTTATATTGAATTTATTGCTCTTATACTTTTTACGGTATTTTTAGTCGTATGGTCTATTTTAGTTGCAGCTCCATTAGAAGAACCTGCAAACCCTGCATCCACACCAAATCCCTCCAAAGCTCCTTGGTACTTTTTAGGACTTCAAGAGATGCTGGTTTATTACGATCCTTGGATTGCAGGAATTTTATTACCAATATTTTGCGTGGTTGGATTGATGGCGATTCCTTATATGGACATCAATAAAAAAGGTGATGGCTATTATTCTTTTAAAGAAAGAAGAGTTGGTATCTTTATTTTTATGTATGGTTGGATAGTTCTATGGCTTTTCTTAATTGTCTTAGGAACATTTTTTCGCGGTCCAAACTGGAATTTTTATGGACCTTTTGAATATTGGGATCCTCATAAAGTAGTTGCTCTGAATAATATAAATTTATCCGAATATTTTTGGGTCAAGCTCTTAGGGACCGGTCTGCCCGATAATATTATACTTCGGGAATTTGTGGGCTTTATTGTTGTTGGTATTTATTTATTTATTACGCCGGTTTTATTAGCAAAAACCGTGCTCAAAGATATGGTTGAAGCATATGGTCTGATTCGATATGGTGCGCTAATGACATTTGGTCTTGTGATGTTCTCATTACCGATTAAAATGTATTTTAGATGGATATTTGACCTTAAGTATTTTGTCGCAATACCTGAGTTCTTTTTCAATATATAGGATATACGAGAAATAAATGTTTAAAAATGACGAACGTTATTGGGACATAAACTTACTGAATAAGTGGTTTGCAATCTCATCTATCATCTTTCTAGCAGTAACTGTCTGGGTCTTTGTTGACGATAATGATGATGAATTTAAATCATATCAAAAAGAATTTCGAAAGATGCAAGTTCAAATTGCAGAGGGGAAACTTGTTCAAGATTCTACAGAAATTTCATCAGAAAAAATTCTATACGAAGAGGCACTAGCCTCAGCTATCTCTACTTTAGAAAGTAGAGATGAAGAACTAAAAACTCTAGAGACAGAACTAAGAACTCTGAAAAATAGACACTATGATGAGAATATGATTTACCAAGGACAAAAAGCACAAATAGATGCTCTTAAGTTTTTGGTTGAAGCCGATAATGCACATGGTTCATCAAACCATGGCCCCTCTCATTTAGATGAGTATAATAGAGCTCTAAATAAATTAGATGAGCTAAGATTGATAAGAGAAGAGTCTGAAATAGAAATTTCAAAAAGAGAGCAAGCAATAAGAGCTCTCAAATCTGATGTTAAATTGAAAAAAAATGAACTAGACGCATTTACCAAAAAATATAATTTAACGAAAAACACTCTTCAAAAGATTGATCGAGACCGTATGTCTATTGGCAATCAAATTGGTGATATTGTTCGAGATCTACCGATTATTGATTTCTTAGACCCTTACTATAAGGTTCATCAGGTTGTTGTTGCAGACATAAAATATGATGTGAACTTTGCAGCTGTTCCTGTTGTTGATCGTTGTACGAGTTGCCACTTGGGTATTGATAACCCAGACTTCTCTGATGCACCGCAACCATATACAACTCATCCAAATTTAGATCTTTACCTTACCTCAAAGTCACCACACCCTGTGAATAATTTTGGTTGTACCAGCTGTCACGCCGGAAGA
>Ga0209632_10002497_pt1 | contig 17596 bp, 19 predicted proteins | sample COG_10_FD_184754 | JGI IMG/M metagenome (GOLD analysis project Ga0209632, IMG submission 184754) | Pelagic Microbial community sample from North Sea - COGITO 998_met_10 (SPAdes) (version 2) | ecosystem: Environmental > Aquatic > Marine > Neritic zone/Coastal water | place: Helgoland, sampling... | reverse complement strand
ATTGAACCTTTAAAATTGGACAAAATTTGGTATGTTTATTATTAAATCAACCAATGATATACCACTCTTATTATCAGATATCCCATAACTTAAAAGCAATTTAAGTTTTAAATTATTTCCAACATATCCATATATATACAATTGTCTCATTTTAAAGCTTCAAGTGTGGAAAACGGGATGCTAAAAAAAAGAAATGGTTTATTCATTCCGATAATACGAATAAATAGCATATCATAGGATTGTTTGGTTAAATTTGAACCGTTTTCTCGTTTTGTATCATAACACTCCCCATTGTATCTGTTTTTGTAATGTTTTTAACGGCGGTGTAATTAACATCAACGTTTTTTTTGGACGCCAGTTTTGAATGCTGCTTACAAAGTATAGCTCCCTGTTTTATAATATAACGTAAATCCTTCTTTTTTAAATCGTGTTCCAATTTCGCAATGACGTGACTTGAAGGATGGTCTTTTATATGAAACCATATATGATAATCTTCCGCATCATCAATAATTTCGAAATTTTCTTCTGCGTTTTTACCTACAACATAGTCTACACTTATTTGTAATTGTGGAAAGTCAACCGTCTTTTGTACAGGCATTTTATTTGTTACCATGTTTTAATAAAATATGGCTATTTCAATTTTACGTATAAATTAGCGTTTTATACGTAAAAATCTTTTTTTGATTAGCAGTTTCCGTAACATTTCCCTTTATAATAATAGAGATCACGGTTCTTTATTGTTGTATCACTATAAACACCCTTTTTACTAGGTCCGTGAACATCACCTTGGACACATTTTTCATTACCTAATAACACACAGCAATCTGTTGAGGCACATACGTCATGAGGTAGTGTTCTACACTTCTCATCTATATTTACCATAGAATTATCAGACATCGCACAAAATCCTCGCTTATCTGAAGTATCAACTTCTTCTAACTTACTCGTTAATTTATTATTCATATTTGCTACATCAGAATGTGTTGGACCATATCCTAATCCGCCATATATTTGAGTTCCTGGTTCATAATATACAGGCGACGGCGTAACATTTTCTACATCCAATCCTTTTGTTAAAGAAGGTTGATTTATTATATCTGACGTATTTTCACTAGGACTATTATTTACTTTACATAACTTAGATTGGGAGAACACTTCATCCTTACATATTTCATCTATTGTTATAGATCTGTGTTTTTTCGCTTTTTCTAATAATTCGTCAGCAGTTTTACAATTTTCCGAGTCAGGATCATTCTCTTTATCACATTCTAGTGATGCGGCTTGGTTTCTGTATTCTGTTGCTATTTTTTGATGTAATGAAATTACGACTTCGTCGTCGGTTGTATCATCATTGTTAATAATTCTATCAATTTCTTTTTCATAAGTTTCTATCGCTTTATCGTAATCCAATAAATTATTACTATATATATTTGCTATTTTTTCATTTATTTCCATAATGAATGCGTTATCATCTGCGTTATCATCGATCGCATTTTTATATAAACCAATCGCCTCCAAGAATTTGGGTTTCGCTTTATTCTCTACTATTTCGTTATATGCCTCGTAGCACTTTTTAATTTTATCCTTATCTTCTTCCTCCAAATCTTTACATCGTAACTGTTTTGCGGAATCCATCTCTTTGGAACCTTCCTCTATAAGTGTGTAAGCTTCTTGCATTAAACTTGTTTTTTCTTCATTGGTAAATCCCTCTACATTTTTCGTAAATAGTCCGTGAATTTGAGGTTTAAATATGAAATAAATCATTGATACAATGAGTGATACTAGTAGAACGGCTCGAATTGTTTTCATATTTGATTTCGATGTAATATTGTGTAATGAGATAGCTTTAAACATACCTAAATAGGACGGTTTCAATGTTACAATTGATAATAAAACGATTAAAATCAAAACATATTCCATTCTTTGTATTATTTAGACATTTTTATTAATGATAAAATTGAATTAAAAACATCTCGGTATTTATTATTACAACCCTAGATAAATAATGATTATCCCCATTAAATGCTTTACTTGTGGAAATGTATTGGCCGACAAATACAGATATTTCCAAAAAGAAGTACGCCGTATTAAAATTCAAAAAGGAACAGATGTAGAAAAAGTTGTGTATTTAACTAAAGATACTATCGATAAAACTCCAGAAGGAGTTGTTTTAGATACTCTAAAATTAACAAATGTATGTTGCCGTCGTCATATGTTGACGCATGTGGATATTGAATAATTGTGGTTTGATATAATGTTGATATTATATATATAATGGCGAAAACCTCAAACAAACGTGGTCTTCGTAAAGGAAAAACAATGAAACGTACAAGATGTAATCGTAGAAAAATGACTGGAGGTGTGGTGTTTAATACACCGACTGGTTCATTTACAAACCCAATTGAATATAATCGATATGAAGGAGGTGACCCATCTCGTGATGTAATTTCTTCACGAAATCTTCCTTTTTCTCATGTTGGTGGTAAAACACGTAGAAAATGCCGCAATAAAAGACGAACCGGTAAGAAATTACGTCGCAGACGTCGTAAATCAAGAAAGATTCGTGGTGGTGGTGGTTCTTTAGTGGGAACTGATATTGCGACTGGAGTAAATACAGCCAATACAAATCAAGCACTAGCATTTGGTACAACCGGAGGCAGTGAATATATTCTTAACACAATTACCGGTAGAGATGTTATTGATGGAGATAATTTGATACCCAAGGACCATATGGTTCCCATGGCTTAAAAAATATTCGTATAATATATATTAAAAATGGCTGTTACCGGACTTCGTAATCTCTGTACCCCTTCCTATGTATATTTAGTAATTTCGTCAATCGCACTTCTTGTTATGATTTACCAGAACTTTGGTAATGTTAATACATACTGTTTAGGAAACTATACTTGCAGTGTCTCAAATACCGCGCTTATTTTTATCATAAAGGCGATTTACATCCTTTTCTGGACTTGGGTTCTTAACTTGATGTGTAAGGCCAATGCTACAAACATTGCTTGGTTGGTGCTGCTACTTCCCGTTATTATCATGTTTATTTTGATTGGTAGCATGTTTTTGAATGGAAATATGTAAGTATTTAGGTATTATATTTAAACGTTATAACAAAATTGATTTAAATATAATACAACACTATAGAAGTATACATAAATATGGATCCCGTAGTAAAAAATTTGTCCGAAGACGCTGGTGCATTATATTTTACACTTAATGGTGTAGAAATGTCTTTTGCGAATGCGTTACGTCGCACTATGTTGTCCGAAATTCCAACAATTGTTATTGAAACTGATACGTATGAGAAGAATCAGTGTAATATTCTTATAAATACTGGTCGTCTTCATAATGAAATTCTTAAACAGCGTCTTAGTTGTATTCCTATTCATACTACCCATCTGCGTGATACCGAAGACCAAAAGGCTCTTCCCGGAAACTATCAACTCATGGTTGATGTGAAAAACGACACCGATAATATTATCTACGTTACTACGGAAGATTTCAAATTGCGTGATAAAAAAACAGGCACTGTTCTATCTCACGAGGAGCAAGAAAAGTTGTTTCCTGGACTTTTCCCAAAAAATGTTCAGACACAATCGTATATTGATTTCGCACGTTTGAGACCTAAAGTAGGTATCGAGATTGAAGGTGAACAGCTATCATTAATAGCCGATTTTAGTGTGAATATCGCAAAAGAAAGTAGTATGTTTAATGTTGTATCTAAATGCGCATACGGTAATACCCCCGACAAAGATAAAGCAGTAACTGTTTGGGATAAAATCGAAGCAAAACTGCGTGCAGACGGCGAAACCGACAGTGATATTAAATTTCAAAAGGAGAATTTCCGTATTTTAGACACCCAGCGCCATTTTATTCCAAACAGTTTTGATTTTGTCGTAGAGACTGTGGGTGTATATGATAATAGAGAAATAATAACCAAAGCGTGTGTTGTATTACAAAACAAGTTTATCGATATGGTTCAAATGGTGGATTCGGGTGTTGTGTCTATTTTAACAAGTGAGACAACCATGGATCATTGTTACGATATTCATCTAGAAGATGAAGATTATACGATGGGTAAAATCATCGAATATCTGATGTATACGAAGTTTTATGAAAAACAAGGTGTGTTGAGCTTTTGTGGATTTAAGAAATTTCATCCCCATGATACAAAGGCCACAGTAAGGGTGGCGTTTAAAACTAAAAATGAGAAGTCTATGGTAGGTAACCTTCTACGTGAAGTATGTGTGGATGCTCAACAAGTATTCAAAGATATTTATAGACTATTTAAGTAATAAAAATCACATTTATTATTATATGGATAAAATAAAAACAATCGTTACTGAAATTTACAATGATTTGAAAAATATGGTAGGCGGTTTAGGTGTCGCGGATTATATACCTGAATTAGCATGCGTTGATCCGAATTCATTCGGAATAAGTGTTTGTCACGTTAACGGAGAAATATTTAATATTGGCGATTGTGATAAATTTTTTGGGCTTCAATCATGTAGTAAACCATTATCATATTGTATTGCTTATGATGAATTAGGAAAAGATGAATTACATTCAAGAGTAGGTTATGAACCCAGTGGTCAAGCATTTAATGCGTTTATTTTAAATAAGAATGGTCTACCTCATAATCCTATGATTAATGCCGGTGCTATTATGGTAGCCTCACAAATTGGTAAAAATAAAGAACCAGCGAATCGCTTTAATATTTTAAAAACATTTTATTCGAGATTAGCAGGAAATAATAAAGTAGGATTTGATAATTCAGTTTTTTTATCAGAACAACATCATGCTGATAGAAATATATCATTGGCGTATTATATGAGGGAAAATGGAGCATTTAAAGACGAGGATATGTCTCCTCACAATATAAGTGAAGGTTTAAATTTATATTTTCAACAATGTTCAACGACTATAACAAGTGAAATGGGTTCAATCATAAGTGGAACATTGGCGAATGGGGGTACTTGTCCAACTACTAACGAAAAAGTTATTAGCACAAATTCAGTAAAGGATTGTTTAACATTAATGTATGGTTGTGGTATGTATGATTATAGTGGTCAATTTGCGTTTGAAATAGGATTACCCGCAAAATCTGGTGTAAGTGGATGTATATTGTTAGTTGTGCCTAATATGATGGGAATTTGTATATGGAGTCCATCATTAGATGAACAAGGTAATAGTTTTAAAGGTATCGAATTTTGTAAAAGATTAAATGAAAAAATGAATTTACATATATTTCATAATATTATTTCGAATAAAATTGATTTGTCTAATTCTGCTGCTATTAAATTTTTACAATTATGTTGTGATGGAAAATTTGATAGAATCAAAGAAGTGATACATAGTGTTGATGTGAATTTGAGCGATTATGATAAACGAACACCATTACATCTTGCCGCATCGGAAGGGCATTTTGATGTTGTTAAATTATTAGTAGAACATGGTGCTATTTTAAAAGAAGATCGGTGGGGGAATAATCCAGTAAAAGAAATAGAAAACAAAGAATCTGAAAAATATAATGAAATTCGTAGTTATTTACAAAAAATAAATACGATTTAAAACGTCATTTTCGAACGTTTATCAAAACCATCTACTTTGGAACGTTTTCCTAAAAATTTAAAATAACGGTTTGCTAAATTATATCTGGAACTTACATTTTTAGCATTTGAATATAGCGTTTTTTTGTGTTTTTTCATTGCTTCTAATCTTACCTTCATAATCATACCCACCTGCCAAATGCGTTTATGGGAATATTGTTTTGTTTTATATAAATGCTCCAATTTTTTAATTGTATCATTTACATCATCCACAGTAGTATATTTTATAGGAATGGTATCACTCGGGTCTTTATCTATATAGACATCGAATGACTTCTTGGGATCATGTGGATTATATAAAAAGCGTTTTTTTCTACTTTTTCTACCTCCCTTCTTACAAAAATGATAAGGAGCACACGAAGACCGCATAGAATAACCGTGAACACCCTCTAAACAACGTTTTTTTGTAAAACGTCTTGGTAATTTGAACTCTTTTTTATCCTTTCTTATACACGTTTTATCTGATGTATCTTTACAACAATTCTTCATTTATATATTACTACTCTATTTTATGAAAAGCGCGTCTATTTCAGGTATTCCTCCTTCATCGAATTTTCCTATAGAATTTGCTTCCGTTATGGTCATATGTTTTTCTTCTCGTAATACATATTCCACTTGTAAATCACTAATACGCAAAGTATAAGACAAATATACTGTATGTTCATTTATACGATTAATAATGATATTTAAAAACCTTCCCGTATAACTCGATACATAATACTGAATATCGATCGTATCATTTAATTGTAACATATCACGCATGGTTTCTATCAATCTGAATTTCGTATCTCGATATTGAATGTTTTTCGTGTTCTTACTCATTCGTAAACAATCGTCCGAATATTTTCGTAATTGGTCGTTTGAAAATGGAACACGTAGCGTCGGATTAGTCCCTCTTAAATGAATATATTTTAATAAATAATGACATACACAATCAGATAAACGTCGGATAGGTGAAGTAAAATGTGTATATTCAGGTGCCCCAACTAAATCGTGAGGCTTAACTGTCGAAATATATTCTGCCTTAATTCCATTCACTATAATCTCGTTTAACAGTTCCGGTCCCGTAATTTCCGGATATACAGTATTCAACCATTCTTTCGCATTGCATATACGAAATATACCTCTACCTTCGAAATTAATCTTTAAATATTCTCCTATAAATGTGTTTGCGAATATAGCAAACTCCGCAATCATTTGTTTCATCGATATTTCTTCCTTTTTATCTGAATATAAATATAGATGTGTATCGTCATATCTCGGAAATGCGATTGAAACCTCATTTAATACTGTTCCCTTTGTCTTTCCACTCCGAATTTTATACAATGCTTCACTTATAGACAACCCGTGTTGTAATGTTTTGATTGAACCCACATTATGACCTGCGTATTTATAACTTAACGCATTATCAGTAGTCACTTTCACTTTTGTAAATAATAACTTAATTCCACCAACAGGTTCATATGTACTCTTGTTAATTTCACTTAATACAGTGATTGCTAATTTTATATCTCCAAATCGGTTGACCATTAAACTCGATTTTTCCATAATTTCGTGAGGAATCATATGAATAGGACGCTTATTTGATGGATATCGTGTAACAACCCGTTTTTCAATATCTCTCCATAAATCTGATGTATTATCTATATATTCTGTTGGATCCGCAATATGGATGGCTAAAAATAATTTACCATCTTCTTCGTAAATACTAAATGCGTCGTCAGCATCTTCGCAACCATTTGGGTCAATACTATAGGTTTTATACATGGTCATATCCACACGTTCATGTACACTATATAAATGAGACGTATTGTTTGATTGTATTAATGTATCATCGTTAATAAGATCACGTAATGGACCATATAGCGGTGCGACTAAATTGTTATATGTTTCGTTGTAGTTTCTCATATGTTATAGTAATAATCGTAAAATATATTTATATGATTATTATATCTATTTTATTATATAATGGAACCTAGAGACCAAACACTTTATAATAAAACAAAAAAGGCACTTTATAAAAAACAACCGAAACATAGTGCGTATAGAAGTGGATTATTAGTTCAACAATACAAAAAGAATTTCACTCAAAAATACGGTAAAAGAAAGAAGCCATATATTGGAGAAAAAAAGAAAAAAACTGGATTAAAACGATGGTTTGATGAAAAATGGCTTAATCAACGCGGTGAAGTCGGGTACAAGTTTAAAAACGATGTTTATAGACCATCCAAACGGATTACAAAAAAAACACCCGTAACATTTAGTGAACTTACAGAAAAACGTATAGGAAAAGCACGAACAAAAAAATACAGAAAAGGTCGGGTAAATCGTTTTTAATCTGAATCTATATCTGAATCAGCTATTTTCGCACCTCTCAATATATTTAATATTGAACTGTGTTCATTACTCTTCTTTTCTTTAACATTAATGGAATGACGTTCCATTATTTCTGACGGTCTTAACGGCATATTATCTCTATTTAAATGTTCTTCTTCTTCATTGTCTGATTCATGCCCAGCAAGAGGATATATAGGACACATTGTGGTTTGAAAGCAGTTACCCATTATATATATAGTATAATAGTATAAATATATCTATATATAAAATTGATTTTATATGTTAACTTATGAGTTAATATATAACAAACATGGAACGACGACTTAATACAAAACTTGAACACTACTTGAAATCATTCAAGGATGGTATTCGCGATAAAATCATTACATTGAATATTACACAAGACGATGAAATGAATAAGCTTATTGAGTATATTTATGACTATAATCGTATTACTGTTGATAAGGAAGATTTTATAAAGCGTAAGCGTGTTAAAAATTCTATCCCAGAGAATAATCGATGTATGGCGAAACGTGCGAATGGTGAACAATGTACCCGACGCAGAAAAGTCGAGTGTGAATTTTGTGGTACACATTCAAAAGGAACCCCCCACGGATTAATGACCAATCAACCCGAGGTAAAAAACCGAGATCAGACGATAGATGTATTTGCTAAAGAAATCAAGGGGATTGTCTATTATATTGATAATTTCAAAAATGTATATAATACAGAGGATGTCTTGATGGAGAAAAAGAATCCTGCTATTGTAGCACAGTATACTGTTGTAGATAGAGATACAATTAATATTCCTTCATTCGGACTAATTTAATAATTATTTATCAATCTTTCGAACAATAATGTCTTTTGATGTCTCTTCCCTATTACTTAATATAAAATCATTTAATTCATTTGCCTTATTATTATCACCCTTGTAATATTTAGAAAGTATACCCTGTAAGAGTTTTTTTGAAATAGGCTTTTTCGTTTTTCTTTGTGTAAATTCGATTTTACCACTGTTAATATTTACACTGTCTATGTCCTTCTCTTTCATCAATGATATTAATGAATTTGATATATCTTCTTTCTTTTTTTTTCGATTCGAAATCTCTTGCTTTAGTGCACGCATTTCATTGTCCATTTTAACCCACTCCTTTATATTTTGTATAGTTTCTTCATTTAAATTCATAATATATGGTTATTGATAATATTATGTTTATATCTATTTGTTTTTTTTACTTTATTAAATATATATGATATTCATTAACCGAAAAAATAGAAATACAAATAAAGTTCCTATAAACCGTAATGTATTTCATCCAATATCTGTTATACCGGTTGATGAAGTTAATAAAATGACTACAGATAAGGATAAAAAGGTGTTTCCTATAAAAGAACGGGTGAAAGAAATGTTATGGGGACAACCTACGTGGTTTCTATTCCATACTTTAGCGGAAAAGGTAAAGGAAGAACAATTTGATAAAATAAAGAACGACCTGTTTAGTTTTATTAAACAAATATGTAATAACTTACCTTGTCCGGATTGTGCCCAACACGCAACAAAATATATTAATGGGGTTAATTTTGATGCTATTTTAAATAAGGAACAATTCAAAGTAATGTTGTTTAATTTTCATAATGAAGTGAATATTCGGAAAAAATATGATACATATGACTATGCCGACATTGTTAAATATAAAACCGCTGTTACCATTAATATAGTGAGTAATTTTTTCTATCATTTTAACAAAAAATCATACAATGTGAAATTGGATACAAGTGGATATCAACGAAGTAAATTATTGAAGAATATACGTAATTGGATGGAAGAAAATTATTATTGTTTTAATGAATAATATGATAATATGATTTGCGTAATAATCAAATTATATTATTTGAGATTAAGTAGTCTTCTTTATAGAACGGCACTTATATAAACTCTTTGTGGGTCGGGAACATACATCTTTATTCGCAATACCTGTTAAATATGCGAACCCACCTACACCTGTAGATTCTATTAACATTGCCCATAATAAACCAACTATACTACTGATAATTAACGAAATTAGTAGATATTTGGGCGACGAACAAGAATTTGTTGTGCTCCAGAATATATCGCCTAAAATAAGAACCGGAAAAAGGATGAAGATCGGAATATTTTGAGATTGTAAGTTATTAACACCTATAAAATACGATAGGTATGTTAATGTATATCCAAAAACTGTCTGACTTAATGGTAATTGTGAAATAGGGTTACCTGAACCAATAGTTAATTGTGTACATTTAACCTTCATTAGATCATTACTGTTTTTAGATACAGGTTCTTCTGGTAACATAGAAGCAATAAGGTACACAATAAATGATGTTACAATTAATCCAACCAGGTATATAACTCCTTTCAAATCTTGGTTTAATATCGATTGTAGTGTGAAATAACTAACAATAATAAAGGGGGAAAGTCTGAAAAACATGTACAATACGTTAATTAAATTTAATTCCATTTCAACTTCTTATATATTATTACTAAGAAATTGTAATCTACTAAATATTCAATTTATATGAATATTTACCTGAATAATTGTTACTAATGTATATTTTACGTTATTTAATCAAAGACAATTTTCATTGCTTCCTGAATTGTGTCTACCGGATGGAACGCCATTTCACTTAAGTCCAAGACTTCTTTGTATTTCTCCATGAATTCGTCGAAATCCTCTTGATTTTCCTTTGGAAATAATATGGTTTTTACACCCGCCTTCATACTTCCAATGATTTTAGTATCTAAACCGCCAATTGCCGTTATTCTACCTCTTAAATTTGTCTCTCCGGTCATTGAAATCGTGTTCTTAATCTTTATGTTGTTCAATAAACTGTAAATTGTAAGTGTAATCGCACCACCCGCTGATGGACCATCCTTTGATACAGCACCCTCGGGACAATGAATATGTAACCCCTGATTTTTCGTCTCTTCGAAATAAGTAGTCAACTCCTTTTGGCGCTCTTCACTTGTAAGTGTCCAAGCCAATGTCTTTGCTACAGTCATACTCTCTTTCATTACATCACCCTGCATACCTGTTAATTTTAAATCTAGGAAAGAACTCGCCGGGAAATGTCTCGTCTCAATAGGTATAATACCTCCCTTTCCAAGAGCATTGGCCCACATACCGTTAATTGTTCCGACTAAAGGTTCTGTGTGAATCTTAATATCACTTACCTTACGCTGTTTCTTTAGATATTTAGTTCCAAAATCTTCGATCTTAATCACAATAGGTAATTCTATCATCTCATTCTCATCATCATTATCGGTGAAATTCAACAAATTAAGGTTAATCTCTCCAAATAAATCAAATAATACTTCCTTCAACTTTCTTACACCAGGTTCCATTGTGTATGATTCGATAATATGTCTAATAACATCATCTGTAAGTTTCACTGTATTTTCAAACCCCATCTTCTCATTTAATTCAGGCATAATGAACTTGTTCACAATGACTATTTTATCCGACCATGAAAGATTATCGAAACGAATGCGATGAATTCTGTCTAATAAAATGCGGTCTATTTGTTCCGGATCATTATATGAGAATATAAATAACGCCTTCGATAGGTCGAATGGAATTCCACTGAAATACTTGTCCTGAAATTCGTCATTCTGTGTTGTGTCGATTAAATGGGTTAAAATACCGATAATCTCTCTACCCTGTTCTGTTTTACTTACCTTGTCTAACTCATCAATGTATATGATTGGATTCATACATTTGCTCTCCATCAATATATCGACAATCTTACCGTGAGTGGAATTAACATATGTGTAGTTATGGCCCTCTAATGTTGAACCATTCGATGAACCGCCCAATGCGATAAAGGAAAATGGACGAGCCTCTCCATTATCATCCGTTAAACACCTTGATAATCCTCTTTTCGCAAGTGACGTCTTTCCTACACCTGGTGAACCCTCAAATCCAAAACAATAACCTTTTTGTTCACCATTTATCCATTGACCAACAATTTTTAAGATTTGTTGTTTTGCCTTATCATGACCATATATTGATTCATCTAAATATTCGTTTATTTGCGTCATTGACTTCTCGACGTTTGAAATCTCATCACCTATCTTCACCAACTGGTTGTTGATATTATTGTTTAAATCACTAGGAACTATAATCTTTAATACATCGAACACTTCTCGGGTTAATTCTTTATCGGTTTTAGCATTGTTTAGATATATTTTTAATGCTTTTATGATACCGGCTTTCGTTTTATGTTGATTTGTTAGTGTACTCACAAAAATAGTAAGTGATTTCGCTAGATCATCTTTTGATGACTTTGATAATTTACTTTCGCAATTCGCAATCGCATCCAATACAGTATTTTTATTTAATTTCAATCTATTTTGATTGATTTCATAAAGTGTGTATTTATCCTTATCTGCTACGTCTAATTCAACCATGTTTCGAAGATTGTTAAATAACAGGTTCAAATTATCCATTTTACATAGAACAGGTTCCTTTCTAAAAATACCAAAGGGAACACGCACCAAACCCTCTAGATATTGCTTCGATTTATTTCCTTGATCGTCCGACTTTTGTTTAATTTCCTTCAACTTGATTTTAGCACGGTTTTTGATTTTATCATCTGCTTTCATCAATAATACCTGTTGTTCTAATGAAATCTTGGACAAATCGCACGTTGATAAGGAATCCTGTGTATATTCTATCGTATTAATCATAGTTTCCTTGAAATACTGCTTTAACTTCCATGGTAGTGACTCGTATATCACAAGTTGCTCATTATTATCATTTCCATCTGTACTATCAACGGAACCCATTAAATCGTATAGCATGTATGCTATGTATTGGACTTCATTGTCGGTGTTATATGTGAAAAGATTAATTAACATCTTTCTTCTAGATACCAACTCCATCTCGAAAAACTTTTTCACAATATTGTCCACGCGATTGTTTTTAACGGTTTCGACATCCTTCAACATAACATTAAACTTTTTCAATAAATCATTTACACTGTATATTAAAATGTCTTTTACTGATAATGTATCCATCCATCGGTCAAGTAATTCACTATCTTCTACCTCATCCTTTAAAAAATCCTTTATCTCTTCTAATCTCACCTGAATATAATTATTGTCTAATAGGTATTGAATAGGAATGTCTTTCACTAATCCTGATAATAATAATAATTTCTTATCATTCGTATTTCTAATTAATATTCTAACACCATAAACCGACTGATGGATGGATGAATACATTGTAGTAGGTTCAAAACATTCTAAATGAGCATATTTATCTATCTGTAATGTAACATCGACGATTTTATTTGTCTCTAGTTCATCATGATTACATTCTGACCAAGGTAGGTTTTTATAACCTATAGGTAGTATATACTTCTCTATTAAATCTATTTTATCCTTATTATAATTGTTCTCCTCATCATATGTATCGAATTTGTTATATTTTGTACCAAATACTACGTAATATACGTCATTTGTCGAATAGGTACCATATGTTGAAAATACAATTGATAGTTTATCAAATATGGATTGCACTATATTTAAAGTATTATCCATTTCCTTATCCTCTATGGGAACTGTATCTTTTAATTTTTTTGCCGTATCGTATATTGTTTGCAGATGGTCACTACACTGTCCTATACTACTTTTACTGAAAATGTCGAAATGTTTACAAAATGATAATGATAAATATGTCCGTTGGATTATATCAATAATTTGCCGCAACTTCTTATCGATAAAACTGTTGAATTCTGAATTTTTAACAGTTTTTGGGACGGACATCTCTTTGTTTGTTTTTTTTACCATGTTATATAATACAATATAATTTAAGTATATATTATTTTTTTGGTTATATAATGTATAAAATAGACTTAAACATTATTTGATATTTAATACATTATAATGGGGATACCAAGTTACTTTTCATATATTATTAAGAATTATTCTAATATTATATTAAATCAGAAGCAGTTATTAAAAGATAATGTACGTTTTTGTAATCTAATGATGGATTGTAATTCAATCATTTACGATGAATTTCGAAAAATGGATGAAGATATTGCTAAAAATAACCTGGAGCAAAATGAAATTGAGAGAAAACTGATAAATAATGTAATTAATAAAATTGGCGAGTATATTAAATCTGCGTCTCCGTCTGATTTGGTGTATATAGCGTTTGATGGGGTTGCTCCCTTTGCTAAAATGGAACAACAGAGAACTCGTCGTCATAAAGGTGGTATTTTGCGTAAAATAGACGATGTTTTGGGTAAAAAATGTAGTTCTTCTGTATGGAGCACGACAAATATTACTCCTGGAACACAATTTATGAATATGCTTTCTGTTAAAATAAAAAGGGCTTTTTCGAATCTTGAGGGACATTTTAATGTGAAGAAGATTATCGTATCTGGGTCAGATATAGAAGGGGAAGGGGAACATAAAATGTTTCAGTTTTTAAGACAAACTAAAAATGATGTTACTGGAAATACACTCATATATGGACTTGATTCCGATTTAATTATGCTGTCTCTTTTCCATTGTAAACCTTTTGATAAATTCTTTATTTATAGAGAAACCCCTGAATTTGGTAAAAATATTGTTTCTAGTGTAGAAGGCGAAAGTGACTATCTATTCATGGATATTCATTCTCTATCAAAAGCCATATTATGTGAGATGAACTGTGATACGAATGATTACCATCGTTTATATGATTATGTATTTATGTGCTTTCTATTGGGTAATGATTTCCTACCACATTTTCCTTCATTAAACCTACGTAGTGACGGTGTAGATGTTTTAATAGAGACATATAAAAGTTTATTTGGTAATTCATCGCAACGTTCCTTTATTGATAACAATCTACATATTCAGTGGAGATGGGTGAGTTTATTTTTCTTTGAATTAAGTAAGGGTGAACGTAATCGTTTTATTAAAGAGGATGCTGCTCGCGAAAAACTAGGGAAACGTAAATTTAATGTTAGCAATATTGATAATAAAGAATTTGCTATTCAAAATACACCCGTTATTTATAGAGGACAAGAATTATTTATAAGTCCGAATGAGCAGTTTTGGGAACATCGCTATTATAGCACCCTTTTTTCACATTCGAGTGATTCAATAAAAGATATTGGAACGAATTATATAGAAGGGTTGGAATGGGTGTTTAAATATTATACACAGGATTGTCCAGACTGGAAATGGTCTTATAAATACAATTATCCACCACTTATTAAGGATATTTGTAAGTATTTTCCTAAAAAAAATATGGACTTATTCCAAACAACAACTTTTAATCCATTCTCATCAAAAGTACAATTGGCTTATGTATTGCCTTTAAATAACCGAACACTCATGTCTTCCACTATAAGTGATTATCTTGTAGAAAATGAGGGCCAGTATTTTGTAGAAAACCCTGAATACGAATGGGCATATTGTAGGTACTTTTGGGAGGCACATCCGGTATTACCTGAAATTTCTATAAATGTTCTCGAAAAATGGGACAAATTGTGGTTGTAATATATAAAATTGATTCTAAAATATCATTCTATGTAATTCTTACAAACAACATAAAATGAGCAGTCGTATTGAAAGCATTATGAAAAACCGTGCCTCGATTGAGAGTGGATGGATACAAACTATTGTTGCAGACAATAAAACAATTCGTTCTATTCGTATTGGTAGCCAAATTAATTGTAATGGTGATGAGCTTATTTGCGACGAGACCACATATGATAAAATGAAGCATATTTTGGAGAAGCACGATATTAAAGATTTTGTTCTTGCTAATATTCGAAATGAGACAGAATTTTCCACTGAAGTTCAATTGGATGAAAACCAATACATAGAGTTGGTTAAAAAATTAGCGTGTAATTAATCATAATAAAAAATAGTATGTTGTAAAATTGAATGTTTTTTTTATTTCATGTTTTATCATGAAATAAAGATCGTTTGATAATTAAAATGAACACTTACCTTACAACCGCGAATTACTACTTTCAACGTATTCGGGAGAATATCCCCACAGTTGTATCTGTATATTTTGGTATTGTATTAACTCATTATGTTTGTTCGAATATTTATCCCCTATGGTGCTGTAAGCTTACATTCTTTGGGTTTATTATGACTCCGTTTATGATTGTTACACCTCATTGTGAAGCATTACGATGGATCATACATTATACGGGAGAACAAATACGCAATGTCTGGTTGTGGATAGGAGGGTATTTAGTATATTATGTAACCTCTACCATTACGCCATATCTTACAAATTTTAGAGCAAATATAGGACCTAGTGATACGAATGTAGTTAATCTCGAAACCAATACTGAAGAAACAAACGATAATACTGAAGAAAATAATATTGAAGAAACTATAAGACGTCGAACGCGCAGTTCTGCTCACAATATTGTCGATTTGTAATAATAATAATAATAATAATTACCAATTGGCGTCGCTATGTTTTGAAAAATTTTCGAATGTTATATTAAATGGTACAACTTGTTAATAATGAAAATTCTTATCGAATTATAATGGACAAAAATACGAATGTTAAGGTACGTGATGTGTATAATCGTATTTTTTTCTCGGCAATTGGTTTAGATGGTATTCGGATATATGGTAAAGACCCTATGCCTGATATAAAAGACGATGTTATTGAATTGTCTGAATCTGAATCTGAATCTGAATCTGAATCTGAATCTGAAGAAGACATCGTACGCACATTTGGTAATGAACAACCTGATAGCGGATACTCGAAACTACCTTTATATAATAATGAAAATAATGATAGTGAAGAAGAAAAAGATGTCGAGAAGGCTGATAAAAAAGATGAGAGCATGTATAATTTTTTAGGAGATTATGTAATAAAATATTTAAATAGGGATAATGATAGTAAGCCAACTGAAAATACATTTGAAGTACATATACCATTAGATCTCGAAAATCCAGTAATTAGTTTAGAAGATATTACTCTACTTGATGATACAAATTCATTGTTGGTTCTATCTCAAAATGGTATCACATATAAAATTCTCGAGCGAATTGTCCAAGACATTTACCAACAAATCGTTTATTTATCGGATTTGGGATACTTTTATACTTCAATCGAATTATCTTCTGTTTTTTTTATACAAAATCGATATGCGGTTTTTGACTCTACAGTCATTTCAAAATTTGATGATAAAAACGCAGAGGATTTAAATAAACGGAAGGACGCATTTATTAATTTTATTATCCATCTAACTCAAAATGATACTATAGAAAACTTACTGGAAAAAATACAACACACAGATATATTCTATTTTATAAAACGTGTTCAAGAAAATTCTGTATTTGTTATGGTATAATATGTCTCATGAAAATAAGGGAGGGTTTAAAAGGGAACCGTAGGTTCCATTTTGACTAAAAGTAATAAAATTTAAATGAGGTCGACATCGAAATCGTGTGGTGTATTAGAATGAGATATTGAGTGTGGTGTATTAGAATGAGATAGTGTATTAGAATTAGAGAAATAGATGTTGTCGGGTGTATTGTAAGGTTTATAGTCTAAATTGAGAGATTGAAGGTCAAAAGGAATATTGATAAGATGAGAATCGATGAATGTGAAAATGATGTCGCA
>Ga0209632_10002494_pt1 | contig 17601 bp, 14 predicted proteins | sample COG_10_FD_184754 | JGI IMG/M metagenome (GOLD analysis project Ga0209632, IMG submission 184754) | Pelagic Microbial community sample from North Sea - COGITO 998_met_10 (SPAdes) (version 2) | ecosystem: Environmental > Aquatic > Marine > Neritic zone/Coastal water | place: Helgoland, sampling... | reverse complement strand
AAAAAACCAAAAACAACAAAAAATGAAAATGAAAACAAGAATATTTCAAATTCTAGGAATAGCTGCTATTGCAACTATCGGAATGACATCATGTGATACGGATGCATGTACTGATGTTGAGTGTGGGGATTACGGAAAATGCCTTGATGGTGATTGCGTTTGTGACGCTGGTTTCGAAGGTACAGATTGCGCAACTCTTTCAAGAGCTGAGTTTTTAGCTTCTTATACTGTTTCTGAAGTCTGTACCTCTGGACCCTACACTTATAACATTACAGTTTCAACTTCTGCAACTGGAATGGATAAGGTTGTAGTACAAAACTTCGGAGATTTCGGTGTTGACTTAGTTGGAACAGTTGATGGTAACAGCGTTACTTTCGCAAGTCAGAGTGGTGGATCTACTGCTACTTTTAGCGGGTCAGGACAAATTGCTGGAACTATTCTTTCAATTACTTACACAGTGACTGACGGAACTGATTCGGATAGCTGCATAATGACTTGTACTAAGCAGTAATTGTAAGTTTGTTTTATTAAAAAGGGGTGTTCTTCTGAGCACCCCTTTTTTTATACCTTTTGTAAGAACTAATGGTGCAAACTGCGTTGAACTTAGTAGATACTAATGAGAAGAAATTAGATACTTGTATGCGCGGCATTCATGAAGATAGACAACTTTTTATTTCGAGTTATGCGCTAATCTAAAACGAGACTTATGCATCTAATTCAAAAGCAACTAACCACCAAGTAAGCTAGGAGACGAAAAGAGGGGAAGACAAAAGTCTTCCCCTCTTAAGTTAGGTTGAATAAAACTGAAAATTAATTCCCCTTTCCTTTCTTTTTAGAAATAATGCTTTCTCCATTAGTCTTAGCTTCCGCCTTTTGCTTCTTACCCTCAATAATGCTCTGACCTTTTTCTTCCTCAGCCTGTTGCTTCTTACCTTCAATCATACTAGAAGCCTCTTCAACTACTTCTTCTACTACTTCTTCCACAACTTCCGATGCAGCAGCTTCTGCTTCGGCAGCAGCCACAGCCGCAGCAGCTTCTGCATCAAGGGCAGCTTGCTCTACAGCTTTAATAGAATCCATTTTTGCTTGCTCTAAAGCAGCTTTTTCCTCAGCGCTTGGTCCGTTTCCGCAAGATACCAATGCTATTGCTCCTCCAATAAGAGCAAATAATAATACTTTTTTCATTCCGTTTTGCTTTGTGTTTATGAGTTGAGTCAAAAATAACCTTTATTAAAAGACGACCACATAGAACTTAGAAGCAATTAGTAAGACACATGTTTCTAAATGTGTTTAACCGAATGGTTGCCATTCGCTAATTCTAATATTTTTGTCGCCTATCTAGTTTAACACAAATTAAAAATGGCAGAGAAGTATATGAGCATGCGCAACCTGCGCTTTCAGCTCCACGAAGTTTTAAATGTAGAACAGCTTACCAAATTCAGCAGATATTCGGAACACACCAAAGATGGTTTTGATATGATGCTTGATTCAGCCAAGCAACTTTCAGACAATCTTCTTTTTCCCATATACACGGAAATGGATGAGAAAAAACCTGAAATGGGTGATGGCATTGTCCATGTTCATCCAGATGTAAAGAACATCATGAAAGAGGTGGGTGAATCTGGTTGGATTGTAGCCCAAGAAGATTTTGAGCACGGTGGACAACAAATGCCTTCTGTTGTTTACAGCGCGGCCAACTTTATATTTCATGCCGCAAATACTTCTGCTGCATCTTATTTTGGTTTAACGATGGGTGCTGCTGAACTTATTTCTGCATTCGGTTCTAAAGAACTGCAAGAGACCTATATGACTAAAATGTTTTCTGGCGAATGGCAAGGAACAATGGCCTTAACGGAGCCTCACGCAGGTAGCTCGTTGGGAGATATTTACACAACTGCTTCCGAAGTTAGCGATGGTTCTTATAAAATTAAAGGGCATAAGATTTACATCTCAGCAGGAGATCATGATGGAGTTGAGAACGTAGTTCATTTAATGCTTGCCAAGATTGATGGTGGCCCAACAGGATCAAAAGGAATCTCTCTTTTTGTTGTTCCAAAACACAGAATAGAAAATGAGGCATTGGTTTACAATGATGTTTTCACAGCTGGTTTTGAAGAAAAAATGGGAATGAAAGGTTGTCCCGTTACTCACTTAGTTATGGGTGATAATGACAATTGTCAAGGTTGGTTGGTTGGAGAACCTCATAACGGCTTACGTTATATGTTCCAAATGATGAACGGTGCACGAATTAGTGTTGGGATGATGTCTTCTGCACTTTCTTCTGCTTCTTATTATGCTTCGTTGGAATACGCTAACGAGCGTCCTCAAGGACGAACAGTTTCTAACCAGGACGCAACAACTCCAATGGAGATGATTATAAACTATGCTGATGTAAAGCGAATGCTTTTGTTCCAGAAATCTACAATGGAAGGTAGTTTGGCATTAGTTTGTCAGTGTGCTATGTATGCAGATTTGGCCGAAGGATCTGAAGGTGAAGATGCAATGAAGTACAAATTACTTCTTGATTTACTCACTCCAATGGCTAAATCTTACCCAGCGGAAATAAGTGTGCAGAGTACAAGCCAAGGAATGCAAGTTTTGGGTGGAGCAGGATTCTGCTCTGACTTCCCATTACAGCAGTATTACCGAGATACGCGAATCAACCCTATATATGAGGGTACAACGGGAATCCAGGCCATGGACCTTTTGGGAAGAAAAGTAACCATGAAAATGGGCGCTGCCGTAATCGCATTTGGTGCTGAACTGCAAGAAACCATCATGGCTGGAATGGCTGTTGAAGCGTTGAAACCTTATGCCACTAAGTTGGGAGGTTCAGCTCAGAAATTCCAAGAAGTAACCATGAAACTGATGGGTTTGGCGCAAAGCGAGAAACCAGAAGTTTTCTTGGCTGATGCCACGCTTTATTTAGAAAATGCTGGAATTCTTGCTGTTGCATGGCAATGGTTGAAGCAAGCATTAGTGATTGAAGCCAAACTTGCAGAAAATCCATCAGGAGAAGAATTGAACTTCTACAAAGGAAAGCAAGCAGCATTCGAATATTATTTCGAGTACGAATTGCCAAAATCAATTGGACTTACAAAGCGTTTGTTAAGCGATCACAGGTTAACGCTCGAGCTAAAAACCGAATATTTGAACTAATCATCAAAGGCCGCACAAATTGTGCGGCCTTTTTTAATAAAACGCCCTATGGCTTACGAGCATTTTAAATACACTGTAGAAAACAAAGTGGCGCATGTTGTCATCAACCGTCCAGAAAAAGTTAATTCTTTTAACGAAACAACTTGGAAGGAACTCAAAGCTATTTTCGAGCTTATTGACAAGGAGCCTGAAGTACGTGTGGCGGTTCTTTCTGGCGAAGGAAAATTGTTTTGCGCGGGTATCGACCTTCAAATGTTGATGTCGGTTAAAAATGTAGAGAATATTGAATGTGGAGGACGAAGAAGCGAGAAGATTCTCAACTTCATTCATGAACTGCAAGAGAGCATAAATGCCATTGAGAAATGCTCTAAGCCCGTTTTAGCTGCTACTCACAACGGTTGTATTGGTGGCGGTGTTGATATTATAGCAGCTTGTGACTTGCGCTATTGTTCTGACGATGCCTACTTCACTATCAAGGAAATTGACATGGGAATGGTGGCCGATCTTGGTACACTTCAGCGTTTACCAAAATTTGTAAAACCTGCTATTGTGGCAGAAATGGCATACACAGGTAGAAAAGTTGGTGCTGCTGAAGCTAAAGAAATCGGCTTGGTAAACAATCATTTTACAGATAAGGAAACACTACTTTCTGAAGTTCAGAAACTGGCAGAAACAATTGCTTCAAAATCCCCGATTTCTATTAGAGGAACAAAGGAAATTTTGAGACACACTAGAGACCATTCGGTTGCGGATGGCTTACATCACATGGCAGTTTGGAACTCTGCCATGCTACTTTCTGATGATTTGACCGCTGCATTTATGGCGGCCATGAGTAAACAGACTCCTGATTTCAAGGATTAGGTAGAAAAGTAAAGACAAACACCATCTGTAAGCTCTAGTGCCTGTTGGTACAATTGTTGGTCTGTTACAGGAAATTCCAAGCCATGAAAAATCTACTTCTTCTATTAGCCGTTGCACTGCTTTCCTCCTGCTCTCTCAATCGTATGTATTTAACTGTTGCAACCAAACAGGACATTGAAAAAGCAGGTGTTGACATCAAGCAAGTTCAATTCTACAATTCAGAAGAGATTGTACTTGCCCGTCAGCTGAGTAAAGGGGAATTAAAAGTTGCTGAAGGAAAGGTCCGAATTGAAAATGGAAAGAGTATTGAAGAAATCATCATCCCTGCCAATACTCCAGGTATTTGTGAATTGAATGATGAAAAAACACTAAAAGTCAGCTTTGATACAGGTGATGGCAAGTCAATACCTTTCCTCGTGGAACGGAAAGGTGACATGGCAACATCTGGCAGCTACTTTAAAATTGGCGCGAAAAAATGGGAGCGCACAGCTAGAGGTCAACAAATAGGAAAAGTGGATTACCAAGGACAGATATACAATCTCGTTCGCGGAGCGAATAGCCGTTTAATGATTGACAAATCGATTTTGAACAAGGTGGATCGCAACACCCATGTTGCCAAAGGACGCAAGCTGTAAAGCCTTATTTTTGCGCCTCAAAACGGGCAATAAATGGAACTTCTTATGACCAAAGTATGTATGACCAAAGACATTGGTGTGCATGGAAATCTATTTGGCGGATTGATGCTTTCGTGGATTGATGAAGCGGCTGTGGCCATGAGCAATCGTCTCTGCAAAACACCTAATATGGTTACGCGTAAGATGACGGAAATTCTGTTTGAACGCCCTGTAAAAGTTGGACATACCATCAACATTTATGGAGAGGCTGTTTCCATGGGAATGACATCCATAGCTCTTGATCTTGAGGCGAGACGTTATAATGTATACACTGAAAAGGAAGATGTAGTTTGTACCACCACAATCGTTTTTGTGCGGATTGACGAAGAGGGCAATAAAATTCCTATTGCCGGTGAAGTAAGAAGACGATTTTCGGAAAAAGGTGCTGGTTAACGTTTTAGAATAAACTCGTGCGCATCTTGTCGGAATCCTGATTTCCTGAATAAATCGGCAATTTTTTCATCTGGTTTCAAGCGTGCAGCAATGCTTCCTTTAGAATAGACCATTACTTGTTTAAGTAAGTCTGTAGCAACTCCTGTTCTTCTTTCTTCTGAACAAATGGCGAGAAAAGCAATAATATTTTCGGCAAAATAGCCTTCAAAATTAGTTCGGTTTACTACACAAATGCCGATAATCTCTTCGTCTTTTCGAGCAATAAGTACAAAGCCACCTTGATGTGGAAATTTGCTCAATGCATACTCCACAGCTCTTGAAACGTTATCGCGAGAGTCTTGATACTCTTCCAAATTTGCCATCAAAAAATTAATGATGGATTCCTTTTCAAGAGTAGTGACGAAATCAGTCGTATTTAAAAGTTGGTATTGAGCCATTTTGTTAAAAAATCAAAAACACCAAAATCGTTAGCAACTTGGAGCACTGTTTGCGTTTAATTAGCAGCAAGAGTTCAAGTAAATAATAAAGCGGCTGAATTACTAATTTTGGGCACGCTTTTTAAACACGGGATAAGCAGAAATAACATGAGGAGATTGTTTTTTACATTAATGCTATTGGGTTCAATTTCAACTCTATTTGCGCAAGACAAAGGGCATAATATTGAGTTTAACATTGAAGGCTGTAAAACTGGTAATGTGGTACTAGCATATTACTACGGGAACAAACAGTATATAAAAGACAGCACTAAGGTTGATAACAGCGGAAAGTTTGTATTCAAAAATGATGAGGCTCTAGACCAAGGCATTTACATTGTGGTTTTACCTCCGGACAACAAATACTTTGAAGTAATTATTGATGGCGACCAACAGTTTTCGATGAACACGAAATACGATACGCCTGTGAAGAGCATGACCGTTACAGGGAATGAAGAAAACGCAAGGTTCTATACATACCTCCAGTTTTTAAATGGACAGAAAAAGAAGAGCGAGCCGCTCTCGGCTCAGATAAAGGAATTGGAAGCCGCTGACAGCTTGGGTTTTCGTGACTCTCCGGAATTCAAGAAGATTCAGGTAAAACTGACCGACATTGACCAAGAAGTAAAAGATTACAAAAACAAGTTCATCACAGATTTTCCGCAGGCGTTAATGAGCAAGGTTTTCTTAGCATCTAAAGACCCTGAAGTGCCAGACCCACCAGTAGCAGAAGACGGAACTATTGATAGTACGTTCACGTGGAGATATTTTAAAAACCACTATTGGGATAATGTAGACTTTTCGGACGACCGCATAATTCGTACGCCAGTTTTCCACAGTAAATTGGAACGTTTTATGACTAAGACAATTTACCAGATTCCTGACTCTGTAATTAAGGAAGCAACGCTTTTGGTGGACAAAACGCTAAAAAGCAAGGAGCTTTTCAAATACACAGTTTTCTGGATTACAAGTTATTTCGAAACTTCCAAACAAATGGGAATGGATGCCGTTTTCGTTCATATGGCGCAAAACTATTACGTTACCGGACAAGCTTTTTGGGCTGATTCCACTACGGTTGCTAAGATTGGTGAGCGAGCTCAAAAATTGAGTTATTCGCTTATTGGAAATGTGGCTCCAAACCTGATTATGAATGACACGGCTGGAAAAATTCAGATTCTTCATGCTATTCCAGCAGATTATACGATTGCCTATTTCTGGGATCCAACCTGCGGACATTGCAAGAAAGTCACTCCTAAGGTCAAAGAGTTCTATGATAAGTTTAAGGATGAACTTAGCGTTGAAGTTTATGGTGTGAACACAAACGCAAAAGAGCATGACGAATGGATTAAATACATCAATGAGAATACGCTAGATTGGATAAACGTAGAGGATCCAGAGCAAAAAACAGCTTACAAGTATCTATACGACATCTACTCTACTCCTGTAATTTACCTTTTGGATAAAGACAAAAAAATGATTGCTAAACGTATTGGCGCAGAGGATTTGGAAAACTTCATCCGACATCACAAAAAAAAGTCGTCATAGAACTTAACTTAGCGCCAAATTATTGACATGTTGAATTCAAGAAACCTATTTATTCTCGCTCTTATCGTTTTGGCAGCCGTGCTGCGCGTTTCGGGAAACCTTCCATACAATTTTACTCCAGTTGCAGCCATTGCGCTTTTTGGTGGAGCTATGTTGAGTAACCGCACCTTGGGCTTCATTGCACCACTTGCTATTATGCTTGTTTCCGATATTTTCATCGGATTTCATAGCAGCATGTTTGCTGTGTATGCAGCACTAATTGGCATTGTTCTTATTGGACAATTGGTTAGAAAAAACCCAACCATGCTTCGTGCATTTGGTGGGGCCATTGCTGGTGCTGTTCTATTCTTCTTAGTAACAAACGCTGCTGCTTGGCTTGTGCTTCCTCAATACACGAAGGACCTTTCTGGCTTGATTAACAGTTACGTTGCAGGTGTACCTTTCTTCAGAGGAACATTAATGAGCGATTTGCTTTTCACAGGTATCTTCTTCGGTAGCTACAAATTAGCAGAGTATCGTTTCCCTTCTTTGGCAAAAGCTTAAGGTTTGTTCAAAAATCCGATTGCGGTAACGTTTGTAGCACTTGCGCTAGCGGCTGCTATCAATATCTATTATTTCGTTACTGGAGATGACTTAACAGTTGTTGTTTCCCGAACGCTATTCGCGGATATGATTCTTGTTTTAAGTCTTGTTCCTATCTATCAGTCGGTGGTTTTAGCAAATACGAGTTCAACTACCGAACTGCCAGATAAGCTAAAATCGGGAATGAAAGCGGTGGTTACCTACACGCTGATATTGTCAATCATCACGTTCATTTTAATCAAGTTGTTCGGAGAGCCATTAATTGGAGCAAGAATCTTCGAGCTAACAGAATCGTTGAATAAAGCCATTGAAGAAGGTGTGATTACGGCAGAGCAAAAAGTTCAACAGATTGAACTTGCAAAACAGATTTACTCTCCTACTTCGCATGTACTAATAGTTCTTCTCGGAAACCTTTTTGTCGGTTTCATAAGTTCTATTCTGGCGGCTGTTCTTGTTAGGAAATAGTTCTTTGTTCTCTTTCGGATTAGCGAGTAACCTTATCTGCCAACTTGTTTAAATCAAGTCCATCAAAGGTTCCCGAACTCATCATTAACAGGTTCTTTCGCTTCCAATTCAAGTCAAGCAAGTACTCTTTCAAGTCTTTCGAATCAGTAATAACCGTAAGGTCCTTTCTGGCGAAAGCCTTTTTCACTTCCTTCTTGGTAAGCGCAGGCAACTTTTTGTGCTTGAGCGTTTTCGGATTAAAATACACGATGGCCTCATCTGCATGTTTCATGCTTTTGCGGTATTCCTCCAAAAACTTGAGGTTTAGCGAACTAAACGTATGCAGCTCTAAACATGCTACAAGTTGCCTGTCTTCAAACTGATTCTTAACTGCCTGAACGGTAGCCTTCACCTTGGATGGCGAATGTGCAAAGTCCTTAAAAACAGACGTTTTATTGGAGGAACCAAGCAGTTCTAAGCGTTTAGAAGCCCCTGAGAAATCTTGAATAGCTTGATAGAAGTCTTTATCAGAAACACCGAGACTGGCGCATACCAGTCTCGCACCGTTCAGATTAATCAGGTTATGTTCTCCAAAAACTTTCAACGGAATTTTCCCTTCATCAGTAAGGAGAAAACTTACTCCATTCTCAATTACATGCGGAGGAACGGAATACGGAAGCAGAGAAATATCATTATCAGATTCTTCGGCCACTTTTTTCACTTCAGCATCATCAATACAATAGATTAGCTTTCCTCCTTTCTCGATTAAATCGACAAACACGTCAAACTGCTCTACGTAATTTTCAAACGTTGGAAATACATTCACGTGATCCCAAGCAATACCGCTTATTAAGGCAATATTGGGTTTATACAGATGGAACTTTGGTCTGCGGTCGATTGGACTACTGAGGTATTCGTCTCCTTCCAGAATGACCACAGGAGCTTCTTCTGTAAGCTTTACCATGGTGTCGAAACCAGCCAATTGAGCGCCCACCATGTAATCAGAATTGACACCACATTTGTCCAGAACATGCAGAATCATTGCCGTAATGGTTGTCTTGCCATGGCTTCCGCCAATAACCACACGGGTTTTCTCTTTGGTTTGTTCGTAGATATATTCTGGATAGGAATAAATCCTCAATCCTAACTCTTGCGCTTTCAAAAGCTCAGGATTATCAGCACGTGCATGCATCCCAAGAATAACTGCATCAATGTCTTTAGTGATGTTAGCCTCATTCCACCCCATTTCGGCTGGTAGTAGTCCGTATTTGGCTAATCGGCCTTTGGATGGTTCAAAAACTTCATCGTCCGAACCTGTTACCTGATAACCTTTATGATGCAGCGCCAGCGCCAAATTGTGCATTGCGCTTCCTCCTATTGCTATGAAATGGGCTTTCATTCCAACTTACTGTTACGTGAATGTTAAGGGTTGCAAATTAAGGCTGACAGAGAAAGCTGCAACATTAAACTTTGAAGGTTCGACCAATGATTATATTCGTCACAAATCAGAAGCAATGCAACTCTACAGTATAGAAACGGGATATTTTAAATTGGATGGTGGTGCCATGTTTGGCGTTGTACCCAAATCATTGTGGCAGCGGACAAATCCTGCCGATGAGAAGAACCTTTGTACTTGGGCGATGCGCTGTCTACTCATTCAAACTGAAGACCGACTGATATTGGTTGATAATGGCATTGGCGATAAGCAGGATGACAAATTTCTCCGTCATTACTACTTACATGGTGAAGATACCTTAGAGAAAAGCCTTGCTAAGCATGGTTTTGGTAAGGATGACATTACCGATGTATTCCTCACACATCTTCACTTTGACCACTGCGGAGGAAGCGTGGCATGGAACCGAGACCGAACGGGTTATGAAATGAATTTCAAGAATGCGACTTATTGGAGCAACGAGAAACATTGGAAATGGGCAGTAGAACCCAACCGAAGAGAAAAAGCAAGTTTCCTGAAGGAGAACATTCTACCTATTCAAGAAAGCGGACAGCTTAAATTTATTGGTGATGAGGGAAATTGGATTCCGGGAATCGACATCCTATTTGCCAACGGCCATACAGATGCGCAGATGATTCCAAAAATTCAATACAAAGACAGAACCATTGTGTTTATGGCCGACCTCTTGCCTTCCGTTGGCCATTTTCCTATCCCGTTTGTAATGGGATACGATACACGCCCATTGCTAACCTTAGACGAAAAGGAGAAATTCCTAAACGAAGCTGCTGCCAAAGATTACATTCTCATGTTTCAGCATGACGCTGTAAATGAATGCTGTACCGTAATAAATATAGATAAGGACGCGAGGGCTGATAAGCTATTGAAATTGAGTGATTTGTAGCAACTAAAACTTGACTTGTTTTATAATCTGAGTTTGCAGATTGCGTTGCAGCCTGTTCGATTACATACAGGCTAGAGCGTAAAATCACTTTAAGCAAACAAATCTGGAGTTATCAGAAAGGCCGTTGCCAGATACCAATAAGTGATTTTCCAAATGACCTACCGATAAGTGTATCAAAGATTTTAGATGAGGGTACCATTACCTTATCCCATAACAAAATCTGATCTTTTGTTGGGTGTTTTTGGTTTAGCAAGTGCTTATTCATAAGCGAAGCAAAGAACCCAACGGAATCTAAATAGAACATTCGTTTCTCTACTAACTCTGTCTGCGCAGAAAATCGAAGCATTGATTTATTGTATCTTCTGTAATGGCCGATTGCTTTATCGAATTCGCTAAACAAATATTGATACGCTGGCACAAGTACAATTAAGTGTCCGTTTGGTTTCAAGAGATTTTTAACGTTTTCTAATTCTAAACGGTCATTTTCTATGTGCTCAATTACATCTATGTAAAGAATAGTGTCAAACAATTCAGTTGGTTCGATTTCTGAAGAAAAACCTGTATGCACAGAACACTTAGGCCTCAGGTTTTCAGAAATATTATTCTGAATTTGGGTGGAAAGAAGAGGGTCTGGTTCTACGCATTTAATGGTTTCGATAAAATCGAATTTGGAAAGCAAAATTCCTGTATTGGCACCTATTCCCGCCCCAACTTCTAACAAGTTAACACCGATATACGGTGAGATAGCTTGCATCCAATATTGCTTCCAGTTAGTTGCCTGTTGAAACAATTCAAGTTCAGTACCGATGTAGTGATTTTCCATGAATAAGTGGATTTTTGAATTATTCCTGAACCTTATAGGTCTGGTTTATTAAAACATTACCAACCCAAGTCTCATCAACAAGTAAAAGTCCATCATATAAGCCTTGATGATACTTGTTGTTTGTTATTACAAAATCGGAAGAGTCCATTGGTTCCCAGCTTTTCACAAGTTTGAGTGCTTCTTTACTAAATCCATTTTCTACTCCTCTTAATTCATGAAAATAAACACGGTGATAGTCTTGGGTAGGAAACTTGTCAATTAAAGATTCTGTCGCTTGCTTGTACGACATTCGGTAATGATCAACCTCAAACAGCAAATGTGGAGCTTTAACAAGTGGATTAAAGAAACAATATTGATATGGGTGAAATCTGATTAGAGTATTGACAGATAAGGCTAGTACCGCAGTCACAACCAGAAAACTTATGTGTTTAATCTTCAGAAAGCTAAATTTAATGAGGAATACGTACCCTTGAACGGATAGAAAACACAGCGGCAAATGAGCAAAATAGAACTGTCTCCAATCGTTGTAAACAACAGAGTTAAGAGCCAAAACAATTAACAGTGGAATTAAACCGAGCCCAAGAAGAATAAAGTCCTGTTTTATATAGTTTCCTACCCAATTAGACCTCCAACCAATAATAGGCATGCTAAGTCCAAGAGTTAACCCCAATAGCATTGGCCAGTCTTGGGTTATCCCAATCCATACCGGTAAAAACGACCACGGAGTTTCACCTCCCCTGTACCATTGTCCCATAAAATATGTCTCGCCAGCCCAGCGATGAAACTTACTCATGTTTCCAATTGTACTTAGCGTGTTTTCTATTGGAGACTCCCATAGATATGGAGTAAAAAGGTAATAGAACAGAATGGAGAATGTGCTGTATACAAAAATAACTCTTAGATTTTCCCAAGATTTACTCATGAAGAAATTGGTAAAACAGATTATCACAAAAACCATTGGTACTAATGCAATAATTATTCTTGTATTAATGGCCATTGCCACAATTACGGCTGAAAAAACAAGAGCCCACAACTGTTTCTTTTGAGCGTAGATATACAGTAATGAAACTGAAATAGTGGTCAAAGCCAAGCATCCAAGATCTTTGCTATTAAAAAATGCGCTTCCAAAAATTCGTGGCGAAGTGAAATACAGTATTACCGCTAGCACGTAGATGCTATGGCTTTTGTAACGTAAATTAAAAATTTCGCCAAAGAATATTGCAGAGATGCAGAACAATATAAATACCGTTATATGTCGCATCATATAAACGTCCTGAATACTTTCTAAGTTCAAAGCAAATTCAAACGCTACGGTTACCAACTCTAATACTGCCCCATAATCACGATCTTTCCATTCATACAGCGGCTCAATATCTTTTAATAGTGTAACGTTTTCAACATCTACTTTGAAAAATTCAAGCACATATTTGGCGTTTACAAGACCGTTGGCACGGGATGTATCATCGTCTATCATCATTCCAAAATTGCCGACTAGCAACAACCCAACACTAACAAGTGTGCAAAACAATAGAAATCGTATTAGAATGGACTTCAAACTGAATAAAAATTAGTTATTGATAAGAAGCACGATATTACTAAGCATCAGGCCTACTCGTTTCAACTACGAATTTCCGATACTCAAGCAATGGGATAAAGGGCTTTTGAATACGATAAAAAAGCACATTAAACGTGAGCGAAAGTGCTATAAAAAGGATTATAACCACTAAGGACATTAATACACTGATTAGGCCAATTACTAGTCCGAAGTCATCACCAATTTGAAATTGTGGTAGCACAAGTGTGGCAACAAATCCCATTAGCATAAAAACAACTACAAAGGCTGAAGCCATTAATAACCGTACTGCAACTACATCTAAATGAACGGTAATTGAGCTAATTCCATGAATAATCAATGCTGTAAAGTTCATTTTTGATGTACCGAAATATCTAATTCCTCGGTCAACGGGAACTGTGCAGTAAGGAATTCTAGACCGAATGATTCCACCACTAAAATGATTCCATATTTCTGATACATGCACAACTTTATTAAGCTGTTTAGCGGGAATGAGACAGAAATTGCCAAAAGCTATGGATTGTCCTGTTAAAACCTGAAACAAAAGACGGTATATGTAGTACAGAGTCTTAAACAAGACCCCTTCGTGCCTGCGTTTTCGATGGGCAAAAATGACGCTACCTGTGTGGTTTTTTGATTTTGCAACAAGAATTTCAATATCAGCTGGCCTATCTTCTCCGTCAGAATCCATTACTACAACATAATCAAATTTCTCGCACTCTTTTACATACGCCAATCCAATAGAAATAGCCTTTTGATGTCCTAAGTTTCGCGTTAGTTGTATAATGCCTCCCCCATTTAAAGCAGAAGTTAAAGAATCGGGGGGCTCTTGTGAAGACCCATCGTTTAAAAAGAAAATGGATGGCGCATTTGCGTCTGCATCCAGGCTATTTAAGTTTAAGACCAGCCTCTCAGCACAATCCCAATCATTATATACTGGGCTAATGACGCACCAATTTTTATTCATAAATGCTAAAATAGTCGAGTATTCGCAATCATTCTCCGCAATAGCTTGAGTATTTTTCAATTTACTCCCGTCTGTCGGCCATTTCCCTATTCCGTTTGTGATGGGGGCATGATACTCGCCCATTGCTAACCTTAGACGAAAAGGAGAAATTCCTAAACGAAGCTGCTGCCAAAGATTACATTCTCATGTTTCAGCACGATTCTGTGAATGAATGCTGTTCTGTAATTAACACCGACAAAGGAGTACGGGCTAGTCAAATTCTAAAGCTTTCAGACCGTTAATAAGCATCCTATCGCCTTTACACGCGTTCATAAGTTGTTTATCAATTGATGGTTAACGTATCGGAGGGAAAGTAGAATCTTTAACTTCGACTTGCTGACCTACTTAAATGGAAGTCTGCGCGTCATGCTTCGAGCTCTACCCCTGCTCATATTGCCCTTGCTGACACTCTTTGTCGGAAATGCGTTTTCGCAATGCAACGAGCTTATTCCTCTTGAGGTAATCAACCCTGGTTTTGAAGGCCCACCAGGACAGCATATTACGCCAGCACCTTGGAGCACTTGCGGTATTACACCTGATACGCAACCTGGACAATGGGGAGTAACCCAACCACCTTCGCAAGGAAACTCTTATGTGGGTTTCGTTTACGGAAGTGCTAGTTGGCAAGAAGGTGCCTCTCAGGCATTGAGCGGAAGCATGCAGGCTGGTGTGCAGTACGATTTTACCATAGACTTATCTGCAACTCCTGCTGCTGGAGGTGGAATTAATCCAAATTCCTTTTGTTCTATGGAAGTTTGGGGTTCTAGCGCGCTCTGCGGAAGGAATGAACTGATGTGGTCCTCGCCCGTGGTGACACATTATGGTTGGCAGACTTACAATGTGAGTATTACGCCAACCTCCAATTGGACTCACATATACTTTATCTGCAACTGTGGCCCTTTAGGATATATTCTACTCGATAACATCACTCCTTTACAAGCAAACAACCCGAACGTATTCATTACAAGTCATGTTGATGGGGATGCTGAAACGTGTGGCTTTAATCTTGCTGGAAATATTAATAATGCCATTATCGATTCCGTCATCCTAACAGGAAATTTCCAAGGGTCACCGCTTCCAGCAACGTTAGTTGGATTAGATTGGTCGGCTCCGTTAACCTTCAATGGTCCTGGAAACCAAACCGTTATTGCCACCGCCTATTATACCGATCAGCAATCACAGGAAACCTGTGTTTCCACTCATGTTGATTTGGTTATCAATTCGCCTGCTTCCAACTTTACATTCGTCAATCAATGTGATGGAACCGGAATCCCGTTCACAGATGCATCCGTCCCATTCGGAGCAAGTATAATTTCCAACTGGGATTGGGATTTTGGAGATGGAAACACATCTACGCAGCAGAATCCGACACATCTGTATGCTACCTCCGGAACGTACACCGTAAGTCTGGAGATAACCTCTTCGGATGGATGCTCGGTCACTTCCAGTCAGGATATAACTGTATTTGAAAATCCCGTAGCGGATTTTACCTTCAATGAAGCATGCGAGGGTGACATCACAAACTTCACAGACGTTTCCTCCATAGGAGTAGGAACCGTTAATTCTTGGGCATGGACTTTTGACGATGGTAATACATCGGCTATCCAGGATCCAACAAACTCCTACGCTACACTGGGAGTTTATGATGTACAATTAACAGTTACAACTACAGACGGCTGTACCAACAGCGTCAACCAAGACGTAGGCATGTATCCCCTACCAGTAGCCGATTTCACGTTTTCTGATGGTTGCTTGAATACATCTTCGCAATTCACCGATGCCTCTGCTGTTAGCACAGGTGCAGTTACTGGCTGGGATTGGACATTTGGCAATGGAGCAATAGCGAATAGCCAAAATCCAGCGAATACTTATGTTGCTGACGGCACCTTTGACATAACACTTACAGCTACCACCGACCATGCATGTACTGATGCCGTTACTCAAACTATCACCGTTCATCCATTACCCGTGGCGGATTTCACCAACACCACGGTATGTGCTCAGATTGAAATGGATTATACCGATGCATCTGTAGTCACATCTGGAACAATTGCAAATTGGCAATGGTATTTTGGTGATGGCATTACAGATGTCGCACAAAACCCATCACATGATTTTACAACTGGTGGTACTTATTCCTCATCACTTGTGGTAACGACTGCTTTGGGTTGTGAAGATTCAATTGCAATTGATGTAATAGCCTACCCGAAACCTGATGCAGAGTTTGCAGCTACTGATGCTTGCCTGAATGAAGAAAACATTTTCATTGATCAGTCTACCGTAACGGGTTCAAATGTGAATAGTTGGGAGTGGGATTTCGGAGACGTATCTGGAACATCAGCAGTTCAGAATCCGACTTACATGTTTGGAACCAGCGGTCTGTTCACCGTTGAACTGATTTCTACAACTGTCGATGGTTGTCTGGATACTATCGAGCATGATGTACACGTATTTGACCTTCCTGTTGCAGATTTCACGTTTACCAACATCTGTGAGGATGATTCAGTTCAATTCTCAGACGTTTCAACCATTCCTTCAGGAGCGATTACCGACTGGGAATGGGATTTCGGAAACGGTAACGCATCAACATTACAGTTGGTACCACACCAAATCTATCCTGTGGATGCGTTTTATCCTGTTTCATTGATTGCTTCCTCTGGCTTCGGTTGTTCAGATACCTTGGAAGATGTCATTGAAATTTACCCCGTTCCAATTGCAGAGTTCAAGTTTGATAGCGTTTGCTTTCCATTAGAAAATCAATTTACAGACCTATCTGACCCGAATGGTGTATATGACATTACAACGTGGCAATGGGCATTTAGTGACGGACAAACAAGTTCATTTCAAAACCCAAGCATGGATTTCTTCATGCCCGGGACGTTCTCAGGAGACTTACAGATAACCAATGGTGTAGGTTGTAAAAGTTCGTATTCGGATGGGGATGCTGTGGTACATCCACTTCCTGTAGCTGAGTTTCCAATCGATATGGCTACTTGTATAGAAGACACGATTTTCTTCACGGACGAATCAACCATTTCACCCATTACCGATGATGTGATTAATCAATGGCTTTGGATATTAGATGATGGCAACTCACTTGCTGCACAGAATGGATTTCACATCTACGGTACGCACAACCTATATGATGTGAACCTTACCGTAACCACCAATAATAACTGTGTGGATGATGTGAGCCATGTGGTCGAAATCTATCCACTGCCAAGTGTAGACTTTATTGCAATCCCACCTCAGGGCTGCGCTCCTTTGAATGTTCAGTTTCAAGACCAGACAACTATTCCAAATCCGTATGTGCTTTCAAGTTGGGATTGGTACCTAGGCAATGATTCTACTACTTCTAACGCACCTTCACCGTTTGTGACTTACGACCCTGAACTCGAACCATTAGATATTGAGCAGTACAATATTGGTCTCACGGTAACATCTACCAACGGTTGTATTTCAGAGATTCTCAAACCCAACTACGTTACGGTTTATCCAAAGCCAATTGCGGAGTTCTCAGTTAATTCCGAAGTTCAGAACATCATCAAACCACAGTTTGAATTCACCGATTTATCTACGGAAAACGTTACGCTCTGGGATTGGAGTTTTGGAGATGGAACTTATGCATCGGCACAGGACCCAACACATGATTATCAGGCCGTTGGCACTTACCCTGTTGGACTTATCGTAGAAACTCAGTTCGGTTGCAAAGAC
>Ga0209632_10002490_pt1 | contig 17631 bp, 14 predicted proteins | sample COG_10_FD_184754 | JGI IMG/M metagenome (GOLD analysis project Ga0209632, IMG submission 184754) | Pelagic Microbial community sample from North Sea - COGITO 998_met_10 (SPAdes) (version 2) | ecosystem: Environmental > Aquatic > Marine > Neritic zone/Coastal water | place: Helgoland, sampling... | reverse complement strand
ATATGGAGATGACATTTTTAAATCAGTGATTGGGGTTGATAATCCAAATCCAATGCCACCAGAATATCCTAAGCTATTAGGCGGTAAAACAAAGAATAAAAAATCTAGTAAAAGGAAAACCAGGAAATCAAAAAAATAAATATATCACAACTAAATTAATGCTCTCAGAAATGTGTGTATAATAATTCATTATCCAATTCTGGAATAGTGCCTTGGTCATATTTTGTAAAACAATTCACCTCTGATATTTTCAAATTTCTTTTTTCCTTTGGATTTATTTCCTTTTTATAATTGGATACTCGTAATGTATACGACATATGTACATTATATTCATCTATTTTTGAAATTATTAAATTTAAAAATAGTCCCTTATAAGATGTAATATAATACTCAATAATTACACTGGGTTTTTTCTCCAATAATTTACTCATAACTTGTAACAATCTAAACTTTATATCTAGATATTGATTTTTTTTGTCTTTTTTTATAGTCGTTAAACAACTATTTGCTAATAACCCCAATTCATTCTCACCAAATGGACAATCCACATTGGGTTTTAAATGAATATATTTCAATAAATAATGACATATACAATCGGCTACTCTTCTTATTGGTGATGTAAAATGACAATATTCTGGCATTCCTACCAAATCATGACTTTCAGCATTAGATAAATAATCCGCCTTGATTCCATTTGTAATAATTTCTTTGATCATATCTTCTGGTGATATATCAGAATATAGATTCCGTAACCATTCATTCGCATGACAAGTTCTAAAAATTCCCATATTCAGATTTATTTTCAAATATTCCCCTACAAATGAATTTGCGAAAATAGCAAACTCTGCGATCATTTGTTTCATTTTCTTCTCTTCTTCGCTATCAACATACAAGTAAATATTATGTTCATTATACTTTACATAGGCCATTGACAATTCATTCAATTTAACGCCTTTTGTTTTTTCCGCCCTTATTTCTTTTAATTTATCTGCGATTAATAATCCTATTTTAATTTCTTCCAAGTCACTGTTAGATGCTGTATAATAAGTAAATGCGTTCTCTTTCTTTACTTTCAATTCTGTGTATAACAGCTTGATTGAATTCACAGGCATGTATGTATTCTTATCTATTTCAGTCAATATTGTTATTGCTTTTTTCCAATCTCCTTTTGAATTTTCCATTAAACTAGACAATTCCAATATTTCTTTTGGCATCATATGTATGGGAGGTCTATTTGACAAATATTTTGTAGTAGTCCGTCTTTTTATATCTTCCCACAATGGTGAATGTATGTCTATATACTCCGTTGGGTCGGCAATATGAATAGCTAAATATAATTTTCCATCTTCTTTATAAACACTAAATGCGTCATCGGCGTCTAAACAACCATCGGGGTCTATACTATACGTATTCCTATTACAGAAATTTGTCCGTTCTTTTATTTGAAATTTATGAGGTAAATGTATATGATCAGTCAGTGATTTATCATGTATGGCATCTCGTTTTGAACCATATACAGGCTCAATTATTTTCGTGTAATTATCTTCAAATATATTTTGCATGTTTGATATAAAGTATTATATGACATGATTAAATATTTTCAATTTTATATAAACTGAAAATATTGCATAATTTAACGCTGTAGTATAATATTAGGATCAACTCTTATACGGTACCATTTATTACCATCACTCCACAAAAGTGTATTATTTCTATCACTAAATGTGGCTTCTATTATTTTATTTCCTCTATGCCCTTTTTTCTTGCTAAAATTCACAATAAGTCTTTTGTCTTGTTTTGTATAATGAACTACCCATATTTCTTTATTAGAATCTGCACTTCTTATTGTTTTCGTATTATTATCAATAATGCGCAACGCGCCTGTGTGCTGCGGATCAAACCAATATGACTTCATATATAATTATAAATGTATAATTATATAATTAATTAACAATTATGATTCTTACATCATTCTTGGGAATCCAACTAGATTGGCACCAATACCGAATCCGGCACCACCACGAGCGCTTGATGCAATAGATGGTACAAACACGTCCAATACGGAGAATGTGGCAGCAGCCATCAAACCAATGACTACGATTTCCTCAATATTAAGTGCTTTCTTTGGAATAGCATATGCGGCGATGGCTACCATAACACCTTCAACGATGTATTTGATGGCTCTCTTCAAAAGTTCACTAAAGTCAAAACCAGACATTATATATATTACAAATAAAATATTATGATTCAATTATTATTAATCTCTTTAAAATCTATATAAACATTCTCTCATAAATATTCATATTATGTCTAGTTTTGAAAGAAAAATGGAAAATGGCGAACCAAACCCTAAATATATTGATCTTTGTGATGAAGACCCTTCTATTGCAGGACAAAAATTCGCCTGTTTATCCTTCGTTTCACCTGAGAATATCTTGAAACAAAGAACTCATTTTATCTTTGAACAATTCATCAAAGAATGGGATTTTACTAAATCTATTTCTAAAACAGTGGAGTTTCTAAACTTCATCTGTTATAAATACAAAATCAAGAGCGATGATTTAATGAATGATTTCCAAGAATACGTCAAAGAAGAAAAGGAAAACTTAAAGTCATACACTATTGAAGACGATTATAAAACCTTCATGGACCAAAATGAAGATAAATTGAATGACGAATTTAATAAGCAATATAAGTTTCAAACTTCTGTTAGAGGACTTAAAGTTAGAGGAGTATTCCCAACTCAAGATGAAGCAGAGATGAAATGTAAGAAGTTAAGAGAGACTGACCCAAATCATGATATTTTTGTAGGGCCAATTGGTATGTGGATTCCATGGGAACCTGATGCTTATAAGACTGGACGAATTGAGTTTATGGAAGAAGAACTAAACCAGCTTCATCACGAAAAGGTTAAGAATGAGGTTAAGGCTAAAGAAGAATTTGATAATCGCGTTAAAGATGCTAAGCGCAAAGCCATTGAAGAAAATGTTAAAAAGGCAAGGGAGACTGGAAACGTATTAACACAAAGAATTGATGAAAATGATCAGCTTATTGGTGTTAGTGAAACTGTAAACTTTGATGAACGTGAAGCAGTCACTAGTGAAGAGGCACAGAAATACAATGAAGAGTTGAAAGCTAGACTAATGAAATAAATTCAAATAATAATTTTGTATTAATTTACTATACAACATTATTATATACATATGGAAATTAATAATATTTTCACGCATTTAGTCCAAGAGTTTTGTAAAGAACATATTGGTAGTGTGATATTTATCATTATTATGAGTGTTTCATTAGGACTTATACAAACAAATGGTATTAGCGAATTCACAGCCTTATTAATAGACCAAATTGAAGGCAATACAAATAAAATATGGCAACTATTTTATGTTTTGGCATTTTTCTTTGTTTTGTATCATATTTTCTATTATTTATTTAATTCTACACAAATCAGTCTTGTATATGAAATGAAACCATGGGCTCGGTTCAAATTAATGGATCTTATTATGCAAACTAATAACATTAACTTTAGTGAAGATAATTTTACTAAATTGAATTCTCCGATTCACCGGGTTGCCGATCTAATTTCACAAATTATTTTTGACATAATTGGTTATTTAGTGCCAAATATTATTTATCTTCTTATTATTGGTGTTTATTTCTGGTTTCTTGATCCATCATTAATGTTGATATTTTTAGGAGGAAATTCCTTGATATTATTAATTTATTATTTTTCATTTAATTATTTGTTGAATAAAAATATGGAATATGAGGACATTACCCAGAAGACGGATGGTATTATTATTGATTTATTGAATAATATGGATAAAATTATTTATAGAGGAAGAGTTCAAGAAGAATCAGAAAAATTTGAAAAGTTACAACAAGAGAACACCAAACATGGTAAAGAATATTATCTTGCTACAAATAGAATTTCACAAATTATGTCTTCTATATTGATGTGTGTTTTCCTCGTATCCATAGTGTACTTAATTAAGCTTGTAATAAATAAGAAAATCTCAAAAGTTAAATTTATTGCGTCATTTACTATATTGAATATTTTCAAGGATAAATTATGGTCTGTTTTTGAACAAATACCGGAATTTGCTGGTTATATTGGACGTATGAATATTTCGTTTCAATACTTCAAAGAAGTCAGCGAACAACTTGAATTAATATTGCAGAAACAAAAATATTCCGAGCCTAAATTACAGTATAATATTATTAAATATGAGAACCTTGATTATAGTTATTCAAATGGGAAAAAAGTATTTGATAATAAGAACATTTCTATCAATCTAAACAATAAAATTATTGGTATTACGGGACCATCTGGTAGCGGAAAGTCTACAATTATGAAATTATTATTGAGAATGTATAAATACGAAGGAAATATTTACATTGATGACGTTAATATTAAAGATATTGACCCTTTGTTTATTCGAAATCAATTTACATATGTGAATCAATCATCCAAGCTCTTTGATAAGAAAGTTATTGACAATATGTTATATGGTTGTATGGATGAGAACCAATGTAATAACTATCTAGAGAAAATCCTCAAATATCCTCAAATATCCAGATTATATAAAAACATTGACATCAATGAAAAAGATGCTGGACAGTTGGGTGAAAATTTGTCTGGCGGACAGAGACAAATTATCAATATGATTGGTGGGTTAATTAATAGTTCTCCCATTTTGATTCTTGATGAACCAACAAACGCATTAGACCCTTCGCTTAAAAACGAGGTTATTGGAATTATTAAAGATTTCAAACATGTAAAAAAGAACATTATTATTATTACACATGATAAAGACGTATTTACTATATTTGATGACGAAGTTAAACTTTAAACGATTTCATCATTTCCTCCAATTTTGTATATTCCAGTTTATATAATTCTTCTTGTATATATGTAGACCACGGTAACTGAGGTAGAGTTTGACTTAATGCATAATTAAATTGTATCTGTTCTAAGTCGGTGAATTTTTTGTTTTCTTCATAATAATCACTTAGTTCTCTTTTTTGTATCCTCTTTATAATATCTGTGATATCATCATAAATATTATCGTATTGAATCAAAATGTCATGTAAATAATGTTTATCATAAATTGATAAATCAGTTCCGAATGTTACATGTTCTCTCATTTCTAATATTTTTAATTCTTCTATAAAGGCCTTGTTACAATTCTCCATAAGCATATGGTTGATCTTCGGTGCTCGGGAAGATTCTATTTCCTCTCGCGCTTTCTTTTGGTTCTCATTTTTGATTTCATTTTTTATTTCTTCCATTAATTTCTTAGATATACATTTAGGTTGTGATGATTTATGAGAACTATACCGGGGATTTAAAAAAGTCTCATTTTCAATACATCCATCTTTATCATATGACACATATTCACGATTAACATTGTCAATTGCACGATCCGACCACGGAAATACGTGGAAATTTACTTGATTTAAACATAAGGTTCTCACATCACCAGGATGAACCTCTAATTGTTTAAAAGTCTTTGTTGTCTTAGCCTTTGTTTCCCATCCATTATATGCTTGTGTCTTTGAAGAAAAAAGAGAACCTAGCACCTCTTTCATTTTATTTAATTTCTGAATATTAGCATTATTTACAGCATATGATTTCCATTTTTTGAAAAAGCGTGTATTGAATGCAACAATTGATTTTGTTTTCACCTTTTTATCTATTTTTAGTAATTCTTGTAACTCATTTCTTAATAGGTTCTCAAAATATGTCTGTGATTCTTTAGAAAAGTATGGAAGTAACACAGAAGTCTTTGTACTTTTTTTACTCGGACTTCTTTTTTTTGTCCTCCTATGAGAACCTTTACTTTTATTATTCCTTGTTTTCATTATATTTTATATATTTAATACACATATAAAATACTATTTACCAGTTTGTTTTTTTTACATTTATATTCGTACCCTTCTTTTTACGATGATTATTCGGGTCATATGCCTCATCTTCATCATCTGAACCCAGATTCTTACTTATTTCCCAGAATTCCTTGCTTCCTAATTTGAATTGTGGATGGTTCTCCGCTTTGTACCAAAATATCTGATCTGTTAATTTATTAGACTTAGCATTGTTATTTATTACTAAACATTCATAATTTTCTGTTGTTGCATCCATAATTGAACAGAAACTCTCTAATGTTGGAAACATAGATGCGTAGTTCTCCCATATGCGTTTTCTATTTGTAAGATAAGGTTCTCTCAAAATGAAAACATAATCAATATTTGTACGTAAATTAGGAGGGATACCTAATGGATATTGCATTGTTATTATCAACATGACTTTCCAATGACGTCCATTCATAAACAATAGACGCATCATTTTATCACGTGTCCAGCTCTGGTCATATAAACAATCATCCATGATTACAAATGTCCGTGGATCAATGGATGTTTTTTTATATGTTTCCATTTCCTTTTTTGCTTGCTTCAATACCGCTTTTTGTCTCCGCAATATGTTCTCAATTAATACTGTATTATATTCATCATGAATAAATAGTTTAGGCACATGCTCTTTATAAAATCCGTTCCCTGCTTCTGTTCCGGACATAACTGTTCCTATTGGTATATCCTGATGATAATACAATATATCACGGACTAAATAGGATTTACCAGTATCACGTCTTCCTATTAATACAATTACTGGACCCTTATTTTCATTCGGTTTAAAGGTAATATCCCGCATATTAAATTTTTTTAATTCTAATGTCATATACTTATTACAAATATTTATAAAATTAATATTATTACGAACACTTATATTAATTAGTTTAAACAATTTAGATTTTTTATTATTACACCCTATATGTCAGTGAAGGACAAGTTTACAATAAACTATGAAAACGTACATCAGATTGATTTACAGTGTATCAAATCACAATTCAAACCATGTAGCGACGATGAAGAATTACAATATAATCCTTTTAATATTTCTAATATACAAAATTATATTCCTACATATGACCTGTTTTTTAATATGAATCCATCTAATTATAATGAAATATCTCTTAATAAAAAACGGACCTTTATAGATTTACATCATGTATATGATGATAAAAATATAATTGAGAAAAACGTGTTTATAAAATATTCACCCCTTTTGGATCCAATTAAATATATGATTGGAAAATACGATTTAGATGATAATTCAATAAGACAGTTGCCTTCTATTGAAAATCAAGTATGCAATGAAAAGATTAGCAGCAAAAACAATTCATCATATGTTGATAATTTTTTTAGCTACTTATCTGGACGTATGTTACATCATTACAATCTTGTAAATTGTGTTGATTATTATGGCACATATTTATGTATTCAAGATAAATTCAAGATGAATATTACAGACGATTACGATTATTTACACGATTCTAATTTTTTTTACAATAATATTAACAAACATTGGTCTATTACCAAATTAGATATTTTACAACAATTTATGGGTAATAACTCTCGCAATAACAGGGTTAAAGTTGATATCAGTGATGAAAATATTATTTTAGAAGATGTTGAAGAGCTTGAAGAACCTCAATGTTCTCAGGAACAATGTTTCACTAATATTGAAGAAGTTTTAGACACATTTACAAGTGATTCAACTGATACTATTGAACTCGCAAATGATAATTCATCCAATGAAAGTGATAGTGATGAATGTAGCAGTGGAGAGGAAGAAGATTGTGATGATAATAGTGAAAATTATGAAGATGATGATTCTGATATTGTTGAAATTCCGGATAATGTAAATATTTTCGCCTATATTAATAATTTTCCTGTTCAGATGATTTGTTTGGATAAATGCGATGGAACAATGGACTCTCTTTTTGAAGAAGAAAGTATGACTGAACAACTTGCTATTAGTGCTCTTATGCAAGTTATTATGATACTTATTATATTTCAAAAGGCCTTTCATTTCACACACAATGATCTCCATACAAACAATATTATGTATGTTAATACGGATATTGAATTTCTTTATTATGAATATAATCATAAGCGTTATAAGGTTCCAACATATGGAAAAATATACAAAATTATTGACTTTGGAAGAAGTATTTATAAATTCCAAAAACAAATATATTGTAGCGATAGTTTTGCCCCCAAAGGTGATGCTTCTACACAATATAATTGTAAACCATTCTTGAATCCAAATAAACCAATTATTGAACCAAATATGAGTTTTGATTTATGTAGACTAGGGTGCTCTATTTTTGATTTTATTCTTGAAGATATCAAACAAAAACCCACCAATTCTTTGGAAGAAGTCATCTTGAGATGGACCACGGATGATAATGGTGTCAATATTTTATATAAACAAGATGGTTCAGAGCGATATCCTGATTTTAAATTATATAAAATGATTGCCAGGAACGTACATAATCATACACCAGATAAACAATTGGAATTTGATACATTTAAACAATTCTTAAATGATGAGTGCTCTGATAATGTAATGAATATTGACGAAATTCATGTATACGCATAAGTGGAATGATTCAAGATCACCTATTTTATAATGTAAGTAATATATTTACATTATATCAACAATTTAGTGTTCATTTGATACTATTGAAAAAATCATGGACGTTTTTACAATCAATTGCTATTTGTATTATCCTTGAATATGACATTTTTTTATTTTCTATATTTTTTATTTTTGTTTTATATTTGCCATATTTTTGACCTACATAATAATAATTTACTATTTCCTCCAACATATTTGAATTTATATAATCCATTTTAAGCACCTTGTCAACGCGTCCTGGACGTGTTAATGCAGGATCTATTATATCTAATGTGTTTGTTGTGAAAAAAACGATACTTTCATTAAGTTCTACAATACCATCTAATACAGCAAGAACATAGTCTAGTGTTATTCCATCTTCATTTTGTAAAATTTGTGCCTTCAATAATTTCTCTATATTTTCATTTATGTCTAATTTACCAGCATCTGTATATTGTGTTGTTTTTTCAACTGAATTATGGGATTCTATTGTGTCACGTTTCTTCAATACATTATTTTGATTCGCATCAAAATCTTCAAATACAATAATCAACTCATTTTGATTGTATACTTTTTTATCAATCTTCATAGGTCTAAATAAAGCGACAAAATCACTACATGTTTTGATTTTAGACCACGATACCAATATACAATGACGTTTTGTATGTCTTATTGTGCTTTTAATTAATGACGATTTACCACAACCCGGTGGTCCATGTAACATAAAAACGCATTTAAATGGTATTCCGTATTTTTCATTTATTTCGCGTTTTTTATGGTTGGGATCTAAAAAAGGTTCCAAATATGATATTACTTGTTGTTTCTCTTCAAAGAATATATTATCAAATGATTTGTTAGTATGAAAAGGCGCTTCACTGAATTCTATTGTGAGTTTATTGTAATCATCCTTAACTGTTTTCTGAAACTCAAAAATCATTTGTTGTTCCGAATTATTATCATTTATATATTCTTCCTCTATTGATTTTAAAAATGTGTTTATTTTGTCCATTTGATTCAACCCAGGTGTAAATAATTTATAAATGTATTTTTTAATAGAGTATTTCATAATCGGTTCAGAATCGTTTTTATCATTCTTATTTGAATCATCACCTTCAAAAATCACTTCCAAATAAATATTGTTTTTATTACACAATAATATACTTTGTTTATTTCTTGGTATCAATAGAAAATCAGATGTATTCAAATCAATATACTTTACATTTTCAAAATTCAATATTTCGGTTAAGGATGATATTTTGTTTACATGATGTTTCTTTACATGATGTGTTATAGCAAAAAATTTTTCACTATATAGAGTTTTTTTTATTGGCTTCACACCACCATATCCTGTATAGAGTTTCACATGATATGGTATTATGATGTTGGTATTATAATAGTCATTTGTTAAAAAATCCTGGATTTTATTTTCTATGTTTTCAATAATCACTCTTGGTGTTAGTTTATATACACCGTATGTGCATATAAATATCCATAAAATTGGATTATTATATAATGACGGTTCCTTCATTATTTGTGTTAAAAATGACGCTTCTAATAAATACCACAAATTCATTAAATTTATATATAACTTCGTCTTTGTATTTTTTTTGTTATATAATTTCACGCTTTCGCTCCCCCTCCTTCTTCCACAGTTTCATTATTCTACGCGCTTTCCCTCCCCTCTCCCCCCTCCTTCTTCTACAGTTTCATTATTCATGTATTCATTATGTGAATTTAAAATTCAATGCATTGTATATTATAAAATCATTCATATATGTATGATTATGTGTTTTTCAGTCTAAAAGTGAAAAGTGTGATATTTTTATTGTAGAAAGTATTCTGAATTTTTTGAAAATGGACAATTTTAAAATGTCCAATTTTTTTTTCTATAGAAATACTTTTTTTCGAGTTTTTTGTCAGAAATTATAATTCCAGTTTAAAGCATAATGCTGTAAATTTGATTTTTTCATCGAAAAAGTTGTTACTGACTTTTTTTCGGGTTTTTTTTCGGCATTTTTTTCTTTAGTCATTTTATACGAAGAATGACGAAGGAAAAAATGCCGAAAAATGCCGAAATTTTCCATTGCGAATTTTGTGACTTTTCATGCTCTAAAAAAAGCAATTATAACTTTCATATTTCCACACTGAAACATAAAATACGAACAAATACGAATGAAAAAATGCCAAAAAATGCCAAAGCATATAATTGTGAATGTGGTAAGATTTATAAGCATGCCTCGTCTCTGTGGAATCATAAAAAGAAATGTAATTTCATAGAAGAAGAACCCGAATCACAGAATCAGCTTATAATTAAAGAAGATTCCGATTATAAAACCCTCTTTTTACAAGCCATCGGCGAGATGAAAGAACAAAGACATGATTTTATAAAACAACTGCATGAACAACAAGAAGAAGCCAAACGCAAAGACGAGTTGATGATGGAAATGATAGGAAAAATTGGTAATACCACAAATAATAATATAAACATTAATATGTTTCTGAATGATAAATGCAAAGAAGCATTAAATTTCTCGGAATTCTTACAAAGAATACAAGTATCATATGATGACCTGGAAAACAATGCTCAGTTAGGTTTTGTAAATGGAATCACCAAGATTTTAATGGATAATCTGAATCAATTACAAGTATATGAAAGACCTATTCATTGTACGGATGCTAAACGCGAAACACTCTATATAAAAGATGATGATAAATGGGAAAAAGATACATCAGAGAAGAAGCTAGAATCAGCAATCCAAGAAGTAAGTCGTAAAAGCATGACATCACTAATGGATTGGAAACATGAGAACCCAGATTACCAAGATATGGATTCCGAATTTTCAAAAAGATGTATAAATATTCAAAAACAATCAATCGCATCAAATAATAAAAAGACATATTATCCAAAAATAATACATAATATAGCCCGTAAAAATACAATCAAAAACGAGGATTTATAAACATATAGATAGGATATGTTTATAATAAATTCTTCAAATATTTATACCAGTGAAGATTTACACCATTGAAAGATTCAAAATGTCCCATTTTGATCTTCAAGGGTTTAAAACCCAGGCTCATCTGTGAATATCTGAGACACAGTTTCACTCGGTTCTCCAAAACGAAAGATTTCAGAGATTTTGGAATCAAACTGAAAGAACAAAACTAGCGGTAACATAGCGCATACAAATACAGCAAAAGTATCACGAATAATGAGTTTCAAAGGTTTTTGTTTCTTTTCAATATATTTCATTTCAAACATTTTCGCAACAAAAAACAAAAAGCTAATGACCAGAGATAAAATTAATATTTTTTCCATTATATGAAAAATATTGATTAAAAAGAAGTTATTTAAACGAATTAACCCAGCACCTCAATTTCACCAAGAGATAATACATCGTTATTACTATTCATATCAATAATACCTAAATCATTCAGACTCAATTCATCTGTATGGATCTGAATTTTATCACTGTCATCCTCTTCTTCTTCTAATTTCCTTTGCATTGCTCGTTCATTGCTTATTTCTTCCAAAACATCAATATCCTTTGATGCAGTGATATTTTTCACATCTCCAGTCTCAGCATCCTGAACGCTATCTATATCATTAAAACTTAATCGTGTAAGAACTGGTTCTTCATCAATATTCTTGATTGTGGGCACAAATGATTCATCCATTTTCTCCTCTTTGACCTCCTCCTCTTTCTCCTCCTTTACAGTTTCAACTTCTTCTTCGGGTTTAATATCTTCAATTATCACCTCTTCTTCTTGCTCTTCACTTTCATCCATGTATGCTCGTATGATTTGTTCTGTTGGTATACTTTCACGCACTGTTGTTAAAATACATTCTTGTATAAGCTGTTCAAGCTCTCTATTATGCTTTTGTCTTATTAATGGAGACACTTTAATATCAAACAAATATATATTGCTATAACATTTACGTGCGCTATGAATGTATATTTTATGAACGAAATTATTCAAATTAGGTATTGAAATATCAATCTTCTTTTGTTTATTTCCAACGCGCACACATGTTAATACCTTTAATTGTATAACATGAACACATGAAATGAGATCTTCCAAATAATTACAACCACTGCGCTCAATAATTCGCTTGACTTCATCTTCAATTAATACTTGATTCCATTTTGGAATACGTGACAATAGATTCTGGAATGTCATTAAATATTTTTCCATCTCTTCATTCTCACTGCACAAATTGTAGGCTTCTTGGAAAATTGATTTCATACCTTCAACAACAAGTGGTGTAAAAATATTAACTAAACGAGCACACCACTCATTCCGTGATTCTTGTAAATTTGACATAACAAAGTCGTCCATTTATTTTTAAATCACATATTTTGTTAATATATTAAACGAATTTGTCATCGTGTATATCTAAATAATATACAACATGTAATATTTACACCCTTGAAGTTTTCATTATTTGATTTATTCAACACCCAATTGTATGTCAATTTCGTATGTATCTTCACCTCGTTTCATCATTTCTTTACGTAGTTTTAGCAGACGTTTTTTATCAGAACGATTCAATTCCTTTGGTTCTTCATTGGATTGTTGAATAGTGTTACCCAACGCATCTTTTTTTTCTTCTTCTTGATTAAAATTGAGCTGTTTGGCCGCAAGTTTCTCTGCTTTTTTCCTAGCCTTTTCAACTTCTTCCATCCATTCCGCACCCATCACAGTGAGTCGCCCAGATTCCAAAATCCATTTTTCAGGACAAAGTGCTTCGTAGAATTCCGCATTATGTGAAATCATGAATATACCACCTTTAAATTCTTTAATCGCCAAAGCTAATGCACCCAAAGAATCGCGATCTAAAAAGTTAGTGGGCTCATCCAAAATTACCAAGTGTGGCAAATTCCACAAACCGGCACCTAATACAACTTTAACTTTTTGACCTCCAGATAATGCGCCCATGCGAGTGTGCTCTGCGAATGCCGGTTCCAGACCAAAACAATCCAAATGTTTTTGGATCTCACCTGTTGTGAGTTTACGCTGTCCCAACATAGACTCGGCCGCAATTTGTTGATCCTTCTCTTCAATCATCTTTTTATAACCCATTTGAAGTATTTCAGTACGACTATGCCAGCTATTTTCACGTCCCTCACCTTCCCAGACTACTTCATATTCATGTTCTCTCTTTCCGGTGCGTCTTGTAATAATTTCTTCAATAATACCCGTTTTCTCTTCACGGGCTTTTTGACGTATAGCTTCCATTTCTTCCTTTGTCATAGTAATAGAGTCTTTCATTACTGCCTCTTTATCTACTCCACCACGATATCTCCACATAATATATTCAATAGGGGTTTTATCCAAATGTTCTTCAATATGTGAGAATGCGTGTTGAGCTACATATGCAACACGGAGATTAGGATGACGTTCAACAATACCTTCATTGGGCTCTAACTCTCCTACCATGATTTTTACTAATGTGGATTTACCGGCACCATTAACACCGACAACCGCAACACGAGACGCAAGAGAACATTGAATTGACACATCAATCAATTGTGGTTGTGGGGCAGCAGGGTATTGAAAGTGTATATTTTTCGTTTTCAATACAGCCTTTGTTAGTGATTTGACGCCTTCTAATGGTCCAGGTTCAGGGAAATTAAACGCAATAATATCACTAGAAAGTTCATAATAGGCCTTGGCCTCGGGTTTCTGTTTCACAAAATCAGACAAATTACCGCGGTATGATTTTAATTTCAAATTCTCATAATGTATAATATTGGTACAAACATTGTCTAGAAACTTGGTGTCGTGCGATACAATCAAACAAGTGCATGTTTTCAGATTCTGGACATATTCAGTGAGCCATTTAACGGCAAACTGATCCAAATGATTAGTAGGCTCGTCTAGTAATAGCATATCTGGATTCAATAACATCGCGCGTGATAAAGCGAGTTTCATTCTCCAGCCACCAGACAGAGTACTTACACCGGCTTCAATCGCAGCAGCAGTCCGAGATACACCAAACCCCATGGTTGTCAACATATTCACCACATCCTCCTTTTGACAATTACATTGTTGAACTTTACTATCACTCATAATATAATCTAATACGGTCATATCGGCCTTTTCACCGATAATTTCGCATTCTACATATACAGTAGTCAAATCTTCTGGAAACCCTTGTAGATTACCACCTGCGATAGATTTCATAAGTGTAGATTTACCAGCACCATTTGGTCCAACAAGACCATATTTACGTCCAATTTTCACACGAAAAGGAGTCTGATGTAATAATACACGCGTTCCATAGGCCAACGAGAACTGGGCGTTACATAAATCCTCTTCTTCATCTTCGGGATCAACTTTGTCTGGTGTTAGATTTTCAATTCCCTTTTTATGAATAATTTCAATAATACTGCTATTAATAACACTTGTGGAGTGTAAATAAGGATTAATACATTGTGACCAATTATCATAACTTCTATCATTAGAAAGAACTAATCCTTCGCAACATTTCGCCATGTGAGTATATAAGTCCATATTTAGTGTTATCATATTTGTTTCGCATGTTTGTTTTATAAATTGCGTCAATTCCTCTTTTTTCATTACATTATCGTTAATAATTGCTGCTTCGCGACTTACTCTCAAAAGAGTATCAAGAGAGGTTTGACATACTTTTCTCACTTCTTCAACTGCGATTTCATCAATTCCTCTTTCCAATAAAGGCTTCAAAATAGGATAAAAATAAGACGCAGTGCGAGGATCATTGACAAGTTTGCACATGTTACCAATAACAAGAGCAGAACGCCGTTTAATGGCAATCTTCCTTTCACGCATGCCCTTAGTTAAAATAGGAACCAATAATCCTAGCGTACACATATCAACTTCATTGATAAAACTAGTAGCAACTAATTCATCTAGAGCAGCTTCTGTGTATTTTACTGGTTCCATATATGCATTAATAACTGTGGGTATGATTTTAGTAATATCAACATTGTCAATTACGCTACATAGTTCATTAAAGCATTCTCTTGTTTGGATTTTAATGTCGGTTTTAATATCACTAGTCATATCAATAAGACGTAGAATCATGTTCGGTAAATTAAATTTTACAATGGAAGACTGATGCTTGGCGAAGCATCCCAATAACATGAGGGCACCTTTTTTGATCTGCCATTTCATAGAATCCATGTTATAATAAAGTGCGTCCATGTATATTTTCATGGCAAAAGGATTCATTTTAGATATCAATAGTTCCCCAATCTGTTTACATTGTTCGGACGTCTTATTATTGGTTAATTTAGATAACAATAATTCTATATTTTTTATAAAATATGGCTCATTTGTATAATCAAAATTTTGCAAAAGCAAAGTAATTGTTTCAAAATCATCATTATTTATAAGATCACGTATATGTGTTTCACTGTCAATAAACGAGGTCATATGGTTTTATTAATCATATGACTTTAAATTATTTATTAATATTTTTTAGTACAATATATTTGTATAATATATAATGTACTTAGAAGAGTTTCGTAAAGAGTTTCGTAAAGACCTTTTAAAAACATTAAAATCAATAAAAGATGAAAAGAAGAATAATCCGGATAGAGTGTTTTATGATATAATAAATGAGAAAATCGTTCATTTATTGACTTATTTTTCAAAAGATTATGATAATAATAACAGAGAAAGCATGTATCCCGTATTTGATTATTATATAACCGAATTAAAGCATGTGTTTTTCCCTTTGAAAAAAATTACTAATATGTATAAATTTTATGGAGTTTTTAAGAGATTAATGGATCATAATATTTATCAATCTTCTGAAATAAGATTTTTATTACACGATATATGTGAATTAGAAATCCAAAATATTCCAGAGAAGCATACGTTGGATGTAGAAGTAATTGTGACATTATATTATCGTAAAATTATATCAAAAAAGGGTTTTGAATCCTCTATTCGTGATTTTGTTTTAGAAGAACTACGTAAAGGTAATAACCAAATATTGAGTAGTGAAAGAAGTTCAACAAGATCATCTTCAACATCATCTACTCACACATCTCCATCAAGTGTTCCGACATCACCTCCGCACACACCACCACCACTACCACGGCCTTCTTCAGCACCCTCATCGCCCTCACCAATATCACATGTAGGTTCGCCAAACTCATATATTGGTTCACCAATGCTGTCAATAGAATCATATCATAGTGATTCTTCCGCTTCCACAGGAGTTACACGTAGAAGGGGGCGATCAACTCCACCAACGAGGAGAAGAAGGTCATCTAGTAGTGCATCATCTAGAAGAAGAAGAATGTCATCCGGTAGTGCATCATCTGGTAGTGCACCATCTAGAAGAAGAAGAATGTCATCCGGTAGTGCACCATCTAGATGAAGAAGAACAAATGTGGAGATATGAATAATATACAGAAAGTCTTAATTAGACATCGTTCGTATTTATAACTTACTCTTATATTACTGTTTATAAGTATTTTAGATAATATATATATATATATATATATATGTACTATAAAATCACTGATTTCAAGAAAGACTTAATTAAAACATTGAATAAAATAAAAAAAGAGAGGGGAAACACTATGGATGACATCACTATTATTGATAATAATAACGATGCATTATTATTATATTTTTCTCAACATTATGACCCCAATGACATGAAATCAATGAACGAAGTAGGTAAATTTTATGTGAACATTTTAAAAGAAATTTTTTTCTTGAAAAAGAAACTAAAAAATAATTACCACTTTTATAACATTTTTAAGGATATTATGTTCCAAGAAATATACCAATCAACATATTTATTGTTTTTATTGAATGACATGTATGATATGATAGTGGAAAATTTGACGGCAAAGGATTGTCTTAATAAATCAAAGATTATAAAATTATATTATGATAGAATTACAAGTGAAGAAGCTTACAATGAATCGCTTCAATCCTTTATATTAGATAAATTACCAGAATTCCAATCAACTATATGTGATTTATCGCAGAGGAATGATGAAACTTCATCATCATCAGGAAGTAGATCATCAGGAAGTAGATCATCAGGAAGTAGATCATCAAGAAGTAGTTCATCAAGAAGTAGTTCATCG
>Ga0209632_10002488_pt1 | contig 17638 bp, 7 predicted proteins | sample COG_10_FD_184754 | JGI IMG/M metagenome (GOLD analysis project Ga0209632, IMG submission 184754) | Pelagic Microbial community sample from North Sea - COGITO 998_met_10 (SPAdes) (version 2) | ecosystem: Environmental > Aquatic > Marine > Neritic zone/Coastal water | place: Helgoland, sampling... | reverse complement strand
GGTTTTTTTTTTTAATATTAGCCTTTATATTCAATTGTATTATAGCTAAGTTTGAAAAAAGGAGTTATTTATGAAAATTATTACCCTCACATTTATAGTTATTTTTTTATCGAGCGGGTGTGCGAATATCAAACAATTTATAGATGTTGATGATATGTTAACTGTCGGCGCTGGTTCAAATAAAAGTCAAATTTTATCTACTATAGGTAAGCCTAGTATGGTTAGGTCTGGGATTAAATTGAAGAATGGAGAAGTTCACGAAATTTGGATTTATAATGTTAAAAAAAATCTCACCAAACAAATCCTGGATTTCAATAGATTATTACCAGCATTCATTCTATCAGGTGTTAAATCTGATAAAGATTTTAAAGGCAATGGATGGTCAGGTAATAAACTTTATGGATTTATGTTTTTAAATGATGAATTATATAAATGGGGATTTTTAGGCGATGACTGGCCTCAATTTGAGAAGAGTGATGGTGATTATCTCCCGCCAAATACTGGGAGTAAAATGGCCTCTTCCTCAGGAATTCCGGGTATCTCCTCTGGAGGATTTTTATCTAAAATTCCAATAATTGGTAAGCTCTTTTAAGGATAAAATAATTATAATATTGAGAATAATTAGTTGAAAGCATCAAGCCCCACATTAGTGGGGTTTTTTGTTTTAAGGGGGAGCATTACACTCCCCCATTATTCTATAACACAAAGTCATCTATCTCCGTAGTAAGCAAGGGAGCATAATGACGCTCTGTTGTGGTCACAGATGAATGACCTAGTAGCTTGCTTACTTCATAGATAGGTCTGCCTTTCCTGATTAGATTGTAACCAAAGGTTCTCCTTAAGTCGTGGAACCTGATATCAGGAATACCAAGCCTTCTGGCTTCTTTCTTGAACTTGTGTGATACGAAGTCCTTGGTATAATCCCAGAGCTCATCCAGTCCATCCATTATTTCCTGAGCTTGGTTATTCAGCTTGATTAATCTCTTACCACTTTCACCATATGCGACTATATGATTGGAGAATATGTTTTCCCTCGATATAGAGCGTATTTCACCGCTTCTAGCACCAGTGTAGAAAGCGAATCTGACAAACAGATTGAAGCGATTATCCTTTATTTCATCAAGCAGGTTCTTTAGTTCAGAATCACTTAGAACTCTGTTTCTAGATTCACCTTTAGTGTCGCCTTCAAGCTTTAGAGCTTTCTTCACTAATCCATTTTTAAATCCCCAGTTCCAACAAATGTTAATCATTCTTCTATGTATTGCTTTAGTGGTGGGATGGGGAGGAAATGGTTTACCTGAGATGTATGCTTTAAGTATGTAAGTATTGAGTTCTCTAGTTCTCTTTGACCAGTTATGGTCATATGAAAGATATCTACTTACCACTTCTTCAAAAGGTAGATTCATCTTACGATTTGAAACTCCAGTCAGTTCTTCAAGTAATTCAAGCTCTATACCAGATTTCAGCTTTAGAGCTACTTTTTTACTTTTTGTACGAAGACTTCGAGTGAGCCTTTGGTTTTCATAGGATGCAGTGATGTACCATACATCACGGTTCTTGTATAATGTTGCCATAATTACTCCGAATTATGGCTGTTCCTGCTACATATATACTTGCATTACTTAGTTTACCGACGGAGACACGCCAGATTTAGGATCTGGTGCCCTCTGGGTGTGAAGGTTCGAGCCCTTTCCGCGGTACAAAACTTAAACCCCTGTTTATCATCGATAAACAGGGTTTTTTTTTTATTCTAACCTTGGTTTATCCATTTCTTAACTTCAATTTATTACTGCAATAAATTTAATCTTACAAGGAAACACATGAAAAGTTCATTTAAATCCCTTCTCCTATTCATTCTTATTTCTTTTACTTATGCGACAGAGTTTTCCGTCCAAGGTGTACTTCGAGATCCGCTTGGTCGAACCGTTAATGATGGGGCCTATAGCGTAACTTTTAAAATTTATGATGTTGCCAGTAATGGAAGTGCACTCTGGACAGAAGTACACGGAGGAGATGCCCCAGAAGTAAGCGTTCAGCATGGTGTCTTCACTGTATTACTTGGATCAATAACATCTATGGAAGCATTGGCTTTTAATAAAAAGTACTGGATAGGCATTACAATAGAAGAAGGCGTAGAGATGTTTCCAAGGACGCAGTTAACCACTTCACCGTATTCTAAATCTGTTTTCGGAACAGATAATGTTTTTCCATCTATTGGAAGGATTGGGGTGGGTACTTTGGAACCTGAGGCTGCATTTCATATAAAAAACAAGAACAATGAAACTGATATTTTACTGATTAAAGATGCAAATAATAACGCACAAGTAAAAGTAGCAAATGATGGAACGCTTACTGTCCCTGATGGTATTTTTGGTAATGGAGAACTAGGAGTTGGAACACAAGATCCAAGTGCAAATATTCATATTATTGGAACTAGTAATGATGATCCACTTCTTATTACAGATGATGCTGGAGCGACTAAAGTAAAACTTTTAAGTAATGGACGCCTTGGAATCGGGACCGATACTCCAGAAGCCGGTTTTCATGTCGTATTACCAGAGAATGATGAAAGTGACCTTCTAAAGCTTAAAGGAGATGATGGTTCAATTGTAGTCGATAAGCTTGGGAAACTAGTATTACAGGAAGGGGCATTAATAGTTTTTAACGACCAAACTACATTGGCATCTGCCAATTTTGGAGGTGCTGCTATAGGTGTATCTTCGCCAGAAGGAGCTCTTATAAATGCTGCATCAGGTTCAATTGAGCTTAATATAGGGAGCGGTGATAACTCGATTAATAAAGTTGAAATAAATGCTGGAAGCACTGAAATTAAAACAGATTTAAATATAACTGGTGAGAGTAGCTTAGATGTCTCCGGTGCAACAACTCTAGCTGCGACGACCGTAGGTGGAACCCTAGGTGTAACTGGTGCGACAACTCTAGCTGCAACAACCGTAGGTGGAACCCTAGGTGTAACTGGTGCGACAACTCTAGCTGCAACAACCATAGGTGGGACCCTAGGTGTATCTGGTGCGACAACCGTAGGAACCTTAGGTGTATCAGGTAAGGTGACCCTTAGCGCTAATGTGGATGCAAACTCGACTGCTGGTACTGGTGTCTTGTCTATTGGAAACGTAGCAGCTGGTCATCTATCCATAGATGCTAATGAAATATTGGCTAGAAATGCGTCAGAAGCTAGTACTCTACACCTTCAGATTGATGGAGGGGACATAAAACTTTTTAATGAATATGACTTTAGTAATACTCAACTATTTAGGGTGTCTGGGAATACAAAATTTTTTACAAATGGTACAAGCCAAGGAACGTTTGACGTTTATTCTAGTACTAATAATAATGTCATGTTACAAAGCGGAAGAAATGAATATGGCTATATAGGAAGTAGTGATAAAAAATGGTGGGAGATACATCTTTATAGAGCATATTCCAATAATTGGAACACGTATTCTGATATTAGATTAAAAGAAAATATTCGTTTTTTGAATTCGGAAGAAACCTTGGAAAAGCTTTTGACTCTGCGCGGCGTACAGTATGATGCAAAAGAAGACACTCCATTATACACTACAAGCGAGAACGCTTCGCCTGGTGATAATGAAAATATATTGGGTGTTATTGCACAAGAAGTAGAGAAAGTTTTTCCCGGCATACTTGGAAGTGAATCTGGAGGATATAAAACCGTACAGTATGATAAGTTTGTTCCGGTTTTTATCGAAGCAATAAAACAAATAAAAATAGAAAAAGATAAAGAGATAGAAGAACTCAAAAAAGAGTATGATGCACTTCTTGCTAGAATTGTAAACTTAGAAAATCAATAAAAATTACTAGCTCACAAGGTTGTGATGCTAGCAACTAGATTTTTTATGATAAACAATATCATCTTTAATTATTTCAAGGATTTAATTATGGCAAATGCCAAAATGTTATTTAAATATTTTTCTATTTTTCTTCCCGTTATAATTCTGTCTCAAATTTGTGAGCCAGTATATACGGTTCCTAAATTAATACAGACTAATTCTCATGCTGGTGAGATGACCGATGGTAGTAGTTTTACCGCAAATATTACAATCGGGCAATCAATCACCGTAAATCAGATAGATAATGTTGTTCAGAATAGTGCAGCATTAGGATTCTGGTCGGATTTTTTGAAAGAACCTGTTGCTCCAGTTCTACGAGCTTCTGATGGAGACCATCAAGATATGGTTATGGTTGAATGGGATATCCAAAATGATTTAACTGGACCTCCGGTAACGGTGGATGAAGTTACGCTTGTTCGAAATAATTTTATTTTAGCAACATTGCCTATCAGCCAAACTCAGTATCTTGACTTTAATGTCTTCCCTGGAACCGATTATCAGTATGAAGCAATAGTCTCTAATAACCTAGGTAGCAGCAGTGGTGGAGAAGATGGGGGGTTTTTAAACCCGAATGGTGTTATAACAGGTCAAGTTCTTACTGAAAGTGGTAATCCTGTTAAAAATACAAAGGTTACACTATCGCCGAACCTTGGGAAGTCTATAAAATTTGAAGGCGATGGCTATCTTTTTTGGTTTGATAAAGATTTAAATACAAATCGTCAATTTATAGGTCTTGAAAATAATTATACTCTAGAGACCTGGTTCCGCTCTGTATCTGAATCTGAACAAACGATGTTCTCAGCTGTGGACTCGGCAAGTGAAAGTTATTATGTGAATTTAGGAATTACTGGAGATGGAAAAATCTCTTGGACTCATAGAGACATTACGCTTACTTCATCAGAACAGTATGCTGGTCCAGGCCAACCTTGGCATCATATTGCCGTTGTTTATAATGATGGTGCAATGACAATGTATGTAGATGGAAGCATTGCTGGTGAGGCTACTGGAGGATCTAATCTTGATGATAAAGTTGAAATTGTTTTGGGTAAGAATGGGCCAACGGATCATACTAAGTTTTTCATAGGCTATCTTGATGACTTTCGTATCTGGGATCGTGCTGTCGAATGGGAAACTATACGTAGTAAAAATGATCTAACATTAAGAGGTAGTGAGGAGAACTTGGTTGCCTATTGGAAACTAGATGAGGTGGAAGGTGATAATGTTTTTGATCTCACAGATAATGATTTCCATGGTAGTATTTGTAATATAATTAGAAGTGAAATATTTGCACCAGTTTTTGTAGGTGACCTTACGGATGTCCTGGGCAATTATGCTATTAATGGGATTTATTATGGCCAAGGGACTACTTTTACTGTCACCCCGTCTCAAGAAACTATTATTGGTAGATCTCTTGAATTCGACGGAGTGAATGATCATGTCAATTTTCAGCTTCAACGTATTAATTTAATGGCAGGTTTTACGATTGAAGGATGGTTTAAAACCGAATCCAATAGTGAAATGACTCTTTTCTTCGCAGAAAACTCTGGTGCCGAATCGCCTGAAGACTCGCAAGTAAGACTGAAGCTTGAACAAGGTATTCCTAAGTTTTATTATTTTGATCAAATCCTCTCTGGAGCTAGTGAGCTCAATAATAATTCTTGGCATCACTGGGCTGTCACCTTAGACATAGATGGAGAAGGGACTTTAAGCTTATTCATTGATGGTGAAGCTGCGTCACAAGCATCGGTTTCAGATCCTTCTGAAATTTCATTGATAAGCCGACCTGGATTTGCAAGCAATGGGTACTCTTCTCAGTTTTTTGAAGGAGGCCTTGATGAGCTTAGAATATGGTCTGGAGCGAGAAATATCGACCAGATCTCAGGAACCATGAACACACCTTTAAATGGGGATGAGAATGGTCTTATTAATTATTGGAATTTCAATGATGGAACGGGTAGCCTTTTAAATGATAATTCGGGCAGTTTAGTGACCGGAACAATTTTGGGGATGGTCGAAGGCGAAGAAGCCTGGACAATAGATATTCCCTTAGAAGAAACTTTTGAACATTATTATGATCCTGAGAGTAGACAGTCCACACTTAACTATAGTAATACTTCAGTGGATTTGGTCAATTTTACGGATAAGTCACTTATTCCTGTAAGTGGCTATGTTCGTTATGAGAACACTTCTTGCTTTATTGAAAGTGCTGAAGTGTTAGTCGATGGGGAATCTTTGATACCTCCAATCTTCACCGATGCGGATGGAAAATACATTGTGGATATTGAACCTGGTTCTGCAGGAAAGTTATTATCAATAAAATTTAAAGATCATGAATTCTTGCCCCCAGTAATTGAGCTTCCACTCATCACAACGCCCATAACGGGTTTGTATTTCGATAATACAAAGACATACGACGCTACAGGTATCGTAGCCGGTGGATCCTGTAAATTTCCAATTACTTCTGATCAGGGTAATATTGAAGTGACATTTTCTTCTGTAAGTGGATGTATTGAAAAAACGGTGATTCCGGATACATTAACAGGTGCTTTTACCTGTTCTGATTTACCTCCTATTATTTATAATGTAACAGTGAACCATCCAAACCCGAGTATCTCATTTACGGCAGATACTTTATCGCTTGAAGATAGAAACAGAACGAGAGAGTTTGTGTATCAAGCTCCGTTGGAAACAGAGTTCATAGCACTTCCTGAAACAGAGGTTGTTTGTGAAACATATCCATTAGTTCTGAATCAAAGAAAAAAATATTTTGCAGATTTTGAAGTTTATGAATCTTATGTGAATCAAATCGGCTCAGATGCTTCAACACACGTTACCAATAAGTGTCTCATTAATAACTTTAATGTTGAAGTTTTTGATAATATTTCCGGTACTACATATGAAGCAGACTTAGAAGTTGAAGGTGATGAGCCACCTTTCGTACAGTTTACTGGGAAAGAAGTGAATTTACTAAGTGGAGGGGATCATCCGTATCAAAAGAGTATCCAAATCGTTGTCGAAGATGAACTGTCAAGAACGGCAACCACCACAATGTGGGCTTTCATTCAAGGGGATAAAAAAATTCCAGGTGTTAACTTTTCGACGACTACGTCGAAGATGCCATGGTATGTTCTTCGAGTACCACCAGGGGATGGTAGTACAACTTACATGAGTTCCGATCAAACGTTATGTAATACAACTTCAAAAAGTATCGCTAATGCTGATGGTACATCCTCAAATGTTGTTGTTCACGCAGGTGTAGATGTAGAAGTTGAAGTTGGAGTTTCATTTGGAGCCCACTTTGCAACAACATTAGCAATAAATGCAACCTTGGATATTGGAGCCGGTTTTTCAACAACAACTTCCTATACGAGTACAACGGAAGAATGTAAATGTTTAACAACTTCCGAAACCTACGCAACATCAGGAGATGGGCTTACAGGTGATGCTGCAACTGTTTTTATCGGTGGAGGGACTACGGTAGATATAGGGATTGCAAATTACCTTAGGTTAGAAGAATGTGGTGTTAAAATTGATACAGTGATGACTTCGGATCAAACTGGTGTACATTCTACGTATTTACACTCAAAGTATTATGTTGAGAAATTTCTGATGCCAAGCCTACTCGATTTATATAATTTGAATGATGATCAAGATGCATTAGATAATTATAATTACTGGAGTTTAATTCTAGAAATGGATAGCGCTGCAGTTGCTGGTGCCGTGACCAATGATTTAGTCCAAATTGGAGCAGATGGAGAGGAAGCTAGTGCAATTTCATTTGATGCTGGTGCAGATTTAGAGTATAGTTATACAAGGGAGAGTACAAGCTCATATTCTTTTACAGAGACCTATGAAAATCTTATAGAAGGGTATTTAAATGCTGGTGTTGAAGTCAATGGAGTTGGTGTCACAAATGAGAATGTAATTACTACGACATCTACGCAAGAGAATACCCAGACAAATGATGTTACCAAATCTCAAACGATTGGTTTTACGCTGAGTGATGATGATGCTGGCGATGGATTCTCTTTTAATGCTAAACGAGATTTATATTGGGATATGCCTGTGTTTGAACTAATTGGAGGTCAATCTTCATGTCCTTGGGAAGCCGGAACTTTTAGGCGTCAGCTTCCTGCTCTCTCTGCAACTGAAAGTTTGGTGTTTGATGTTTTACCTGATGAACCGGCTAATTTCACCCTTCTTCTTGGTAATAATAGTGAAACAGGTGAAGCACAATCTTACACTTTATCTGTTTTAGGTGAGTCTAATCCAGACGGTGCGATTGTAGAGGCAAACGGTACGAACCTATCTGGAGGAGTCTCCTATACGATTAGTGAAGGCAGTCAGATAGAGGTAACCGTTTCTATTTATCGTGGACCAATAGAATATGATTATGAAAATATTGTTTTATTGTTGAGATCATCTTGTGATAGTCAAAATTCAGCAGATGTGTCTCTAACCGCTAAATTCCAGAAACCATGTAGTAATTCAAATATTTTTTCACCCGAACCAGGTTGGGTCGTCACGTCATCACATGAAGACGGAGATAGTCTTTTCGTGACTCTCAACGAATTAAATGCTGAAGATGAAGCGTTAGAAAGTATTGACCTTCAATATAGAACAGCTGGCCAAGGTGATTGGTTTACCGCTGTTTCGATTGATAGAGCAACTCTATTGGCTTTAAGTGATGATTTTATTATCATTCCATGGAATATTCAATCCACTATTATTGCGGATGGAGAGTATGATTTAAGAAGTGTCGCAATCTGCAGTGGAGAAGCACCAAACGGAATTTCAGAGGTTGTTACTGGAATCATTGATCGCAATGCACCTACAGTTTTTGGGTTACCTGAACCGATTGATGGTATTTTGGGTACAGATGACTTAATTCGAATTTCTTTTGACGAACCTATTGATTGCGATGCAATTAATGTCGGGAATGGGGACTTAAAGTTTTTTAATACCCTTACCGGTAACCCTGTTGATTTTGTCTATACTTGTGGCGAAAATACAATCACAATTGAAGCCAACGTCTCTAATCATTATATTGAGAATAGTACATTTAGAGCTGAAATTAATGAGCTCTCGGATTTACTAGACAATAGTATCTCGGATCCAATTCGTTGGGAGTTCTTTGTTAATAGAAATCCAATAGAATGGGTAGGAACAAATATCTCGGACATTGTTCTTTATGTGGAAGAAGAATATACGACAACGAGGCAACTAATTAATGCCGGTGGAGGAAATCGTTCTTGGTATATGCATGGTGGGCGAGATATTTCACCATCAGCCGCTGAATATCCAGGTAACTCATTAGATCTTCCTTCATGGCTTGTTCACAGCCCGACTGAAGGGACCTTGACTCCTGGTAGCTCTCAAGATGTGACAATTAGTCTAGCTGAAAATCTAAATTTTGGTGAATATAGTACTGTGCTTTATGCTGGTGTTAATGGTTTAGGAGATGAACCAATGATTATAGATATACGAAAAATATGTCATGAGCCAGATTGGGAGCTTAATCCTTCAGAATTTCAGTATTCTATGAATATCACGGGTTTGCTAAGAACCAAGCCTTCGCCTGTTGTATTAGACTCCAGTAGTGATGTCTATGATATGATAGGGGTTTTTGCCGATGGGGAATTAAGAGGAATTGGGACATTAGAATATCTCCCAGAGTTAGAATCAATATCTAATTTTCATCCTTATGAAGTCTTTCTAACTATTTATAGCAATTCATCCAGTGATGAAGAATTATCCTTTCGTGTTTGGGATGCCTCAGCATGTACTATGTTGGGTCAAATTGAAGAATCTTATACCTTTAATGCAAACGATGTGATTGGTAGTTTGACTAATCCTGTAAACTTGACAGCGACGAATGAAAGAGTCATCAGCAACGAATATTCTGCTGGATGGACATGGTTATCACTCAATACAAATCAGACGGATATGTCATTAAATAACATTCTTTCATCCTTGAATCCAAGTGCTAATGATATCATTAAATCTCAGGCCGATTATGCTCAATATTCAGAGGTCTCAAATATGTGGGTTGGTGGATTGGATTCACTTAACAACCAGTCTACTTATTTACTCAGTCTTGGAGATCAAGATACTCTTAGTACCATTGGATACCCAGTTGATGTCGAGTTAGATACTATTCTAATTAATGAAGGATGGAATTGGGTTGGCTATACACCAGCTGAAAGCTATCCCATTAATGAAGCACTTGCTTCGATAGATACTATGGTGATAACAGGAAACATTATTAAAAGCCAAACAGGGTATGCGCAATTTCTAGAAAACTATGGTTGGTTTGGTAGCCTTCAGTATATGGATCCAGGAATGGGATATCTATTAAATACAGAGAATGATGGAGTTCTTCTTTATCCTTTTAATATTCCACAGGCAACAATTCAAGATCCAGAAGAAGATCCTATCGTCCGAGAAATCGCTGATAATGCACCAAGTTGGGGAGTGAATCCATCTAATTTTTATGGTTCTATGAATATCACCGGTGAGCTTATTTTACTAGATGAACCATCGATTAACCCACTGGATATGGTCGCTGCTTTTGTCGATGGTGAATGCAGAGGAATCGCCCAACCTGTCTACGTTGAGCCACTCGATAAATTCATTATCTTCTTAACGGTTTATGGTAATGAAAATGAGTCACCGAACATAGAGTTTCATTCTTATTCAGAATCAATGGATGAGATCCTTTATTCTCCAGAAATCATGCAGTTTGAACTCAATCAAGTTATTGGAAACTTTGAAGATCTGTACGTTTGGGATACTCGCTATTTAGAAGTTGGAGATCCTGGTTTTATTCCAAATATTTTTAGTCTATCTCAAAACTATCCGAATCCATTTAATCCAACGACAACGATTGGATTTGGAGTTCCAAGAGTTACGGATGTAAATATAACGATCTATGATATTCTTGGTAAAAAAGTAACAACCTTGGTAAATAAAAAAATGGATCCAGGGTATTACTTTGAAAATTGGAATAGTCGGAATGATCTCGGTATCTCGGTTTCAGCGGGTGTCTACTTCTATCAAATTCGAGCGGATGGATTTACAAAAACACGTAAACTGATACTTCTGAAATAGAGTAAATAATCTATTTAAAGAGGCCCATTAGGTTTTGTTAAAGAATTATATGAAAATAAGGTTCTCTTCTTGCCTCGTGTTTGTGATAGGGCTTTTATTTGCGGAGGAACCAGATTGGAGCGTAAATCAGGCTGATTATTCTAGTTCTGCATCTATAACGGCTATCGTATTCTTAAACGATTCTGCGCAAACAGAGGGCAATCTTTTAGGTGCATTTGTTAACGATACTTGCAGAGGCGTAGCCAGCCCTGAACTTTATAATGGAGCTTGGGTTTACTTTATGACGGTATATGGTGATAACTCATCGGATACAGTTAGTTTTAAAACATGGGCTTTAGAAATAGATACGATATTAGTTCCTTGGGAAACTATCCTCTTTGAGAGCAATGCTGTTTTTGGTAGTCCTGATTCTCCCATGGTATTGCATTCATATTTAGATTATGATTTCCCCCCCATCTTAACTGATATTTATCATCAAACAATTGAAATTGGTACAGCCTTTGGACCAATTAATCTAAGTGAAAATATGATCTCTATTGATAATGACCCTGTTGAGTGGAGTTATATTGAAGAGTTAGAGAACCTAACTGTTGTGATTGCTGATGGTATTGCAACAGTAACAATATTAGACAATACATGGTTAGGAGTAGAAACTGTCACCTTTGTGGTAACCGAAGAAACAGAAAATGGGTACAGTGATTCTACCGAAGTAATCTTTGAGGTTCTAGCATTTGACAATCCTCCTGAGCTTTCTCTTATTCCGGATCAATCCATTGGTTTATTGGGTCACTTTGAGATAATAAATTTAAATTCATATTTAGATGAATTAGATGGTGATAGCCTTTTATGGGGTTTTTCATTTTCTGATAATCCTTTAGAGAATGAAGTTCCAGAGTGGCAAGTGAATGCGAGTGATTTTGAATTGACCATGACAGCGACAATTAAAGTTCGTTCTAATAATATTTTTTCAGATGGTTCAGAAAATATTTTAGCCGCATTTTCTGAGGATGGAGATATTAGGGGGGTAGCAACTGGAACTGAGTATTCTGATTATTGGCTTTATTTTCTTACGGTATACTCGAACTCAAATATGGATACGATATCATTTAAGTACTTTGATAATACTCTATTAGAGTCTCTTCCTGTTGCTCAAGAAATAATTTTCTCTAATAATATAAGTATCGGGCAGCCAGATGATCCAATTATTTTTGATGCTGGAAATATTATAATAAACATAGACCTTAACGGTATTGTTCGATTTAATATTGTAGATAGTCAATGGACAGGTAGCGAGTCCGTGCTTTTTAGTGTTCAAGACATTGGTACATTAAATGAGTATACTTCCATAAGAGAAGTACAATTCTCTGTTGCTGCTGATTATGCACCAATTATTGCTGGAGTTCCAGACCAATCCATTCCAATTGGTTCTTCATTCTTAGATGTAGACCTTAGCCAGTATGTAGAAATTTTTGATGCTGATAATGTATCCTTTAGTAGCCAAGGAGAGGTTAATCTATCTGTCAATATAAATGGTAGTATTGTTAATGTTAATCCCATAGATGAAAATTGGATAGGCTCAGAAACAGTTGTTTTTACAGTGCAAGATAATACCGAGAATGCTTTTTCAACATCAGATACAACAATCTATGAAATTCGCCCTCTTGATAGTGCTCCATCATTGATAGACCTTGAAAATCAAAATATCGTAATAGGGCAAGAATTTCTATCCATCAATTTACCTGATTATTTAGTGGAACTCGATGGAGATAGCATAGCTTGGAAAGCTGAAATAGTGCCCAATCAACTTGTCATGGAAAGTCCGAACTGGGAAATAATTCCCTCTGAATATGAATTCTCTATGACCGTTACAGCTCGAGTAAAATCTCAAGGAGTTATTGCAAATGGGAATTCTCATACATTAGTAGCATTATCAGAAGATGGGAGCATTCGAGGAATCTCTAATGCGACGCAATATCTAGATTCTTGGATATATTTTTTAACAATATATTCAAATCAAAACAATGTTAACATTGACTTTTTATTTTATGATAGACACCATAGCCGTGTACTTCCTGTCTTGGAATCTTTAGAGTTTTACTCAAATACTCAAGAAGGATCTCCTGATGAACCAATGGATATCCATTCGGGTTTCACAACGACGACTATAGACCAAAACCTACTTCTTTCTTTTGAAACAATAGAATCTATTTGGCAATATCCAGAAATTCTTCGTTTATCCGTGCAAGACCAAGGGACAGATAGTCTCTATTTATTTTCACAAGAGATCTCTTTAATGGTGGAGAATGACTATCCAGTGATCTCAATAGATACTGTTTTTATAGATGAAGGAAGTTCTTTTGATCCAATATACCTGCCGGACATTATTTATGATAATTCGACACCTTTTGACTCTTTGATTATCGCAATAACAGATGAAAATAATAATAACCTATTGAACTCATCCGATACCTTGATTTTACCATTAACAGATCCAAACTGGAATGGACAAATAGATATTACCTTTGAAATAAGTGATCGTCATCCATACAACCCTTTGATCAGTGAATATATTATTCCATTTATAGTAAGACCCGTGAATGATGTGCCTATTCTTGATACAATAGTAGATCAAGAGATACTTGAAGACTCGGCCTTAGAAATTGAACTTTCTGGAACAGATATTGATGAAGATTTATTTGTTTTTTTTGGCTCTGTTCTGTCTGGTGATGTCCAGTTTGAAATTGAGGGTTCAAATTTGACACTAAGACCCAATGAAAATTGGTATGGTACAGCGATAGTCAATATTTCTATTGACGATCAAAATGGTGGATTAGACAGTGCTAATTTCTCTTTATCTGTATTACCTGTGAATGATGCACCTGTTTCATTTGCAGATACTCTAGAATTAATGGAAGACAGTATTCTTTCGTTTTTATTGAGAGGGGTAGATATTGATAATCTTAATGAGGATCTGGTATTCTCATTATTGGAATCCCCTCAATTCGGATCAATCAATCTAGAAGAGGATTCTCTTCTTTTCACTCCAGATCTTAATTGGAGTGGACTTGAATCTCTAAAATATCTTGTTTCTGATGGGCTCTTAAATTCAGATACAGGATTAATAACCTTTCGTGTTCAATCTGTTAATGATATCCCAATTGCTCGTATTGCAGACCAAGATATGGCTATCCAAGGTCAGATCATTGTTTTAGATGCATCGAATTCTTACGATATAGATATTGATTCACTTACTTACACATGGGATTTACCTGTAGGGTTCTCTGATGACTCTATTTCGGGTTCTTTTATTCATGCAAGAGTACCAACAGCTCCAATTGAGACACAGTATACAATTGTTTTGCATGTGAGTGATGGTCTCTTAATCTCATTACCAGATACACTCACTTTAACTGTTTTAAATATTCAAGTAAATGATATTTTACCAAAGTTAGAAGAAGTGCAGACTCTGGTTGGTAAGAACATAGAAATTAGTACAAGCTTGCCCAGTTTTTTTAATGTGGATTCAATCTATCTAAAGTATGGTAGAAGTTCATCCACATTTAATTCTATTGAGATGGTCACAAGTGGTACTAGAAATACGTTGTATAGTGGAACCATTGATTCGACTCAAGTTGGGTTAGAAGGTTTGGCATATTTTGTTTATGCAAAAAATAATCAAGGGAGTATTATCAAAACCGATACAGTTGATATTCCAATTACTTTTGGGCCGAATACTGTCATGTCTTCCATGGATGTAAGTGACTTATCAGAAGGCCTTTTAAATGATCAATGGAGAATTATTTCCGTACCTTCTATTTTAAATGATAACTCAACTAAGAATATCTTTAGTAAAGAAATGGGAAGTGATCCTAGTGCCTCGCAATGGATGATATATGATTGGTCAGACCCTAATTGGATTGTTCCAATGGATATAGTAACGGGAAAATCATATTGGATTAACCAAATAAAATACTCAAGTGTTGATTTTGTACTTGATAGTGGATTAACTACAAACTTAACAGGCTTTGATATAGTTTTAAACTCTGGATGGAACCTAATTAGTTCACCTTATTTATTTCCTGTAAATCTATCTTTAGAGAATGATAATGTCTCAGAGTTCTTTTATTTTGATGGATCTGGTTGGGCTGATACTACAGTAACAACTATATCTCCATGGGCTGGGTATGCGGTCTTTAATTATTCTGAAAATCAACAATCTATCAAATTAAGACCACTCAAAGAAAGTTCTGACGTAAACATAGCCGTAAATCAAGGTAGTCATTGGGCTGCGAACATACAAGTCAGAGGTGAAAAATATTCTGACAATAAGAATATTTTTGGTATGACTGAAAACTCTAAGAATGGTTTTGATCGTAATGATTGCCCCGAGCCACCACATATTGGTGATTATTATTCTCTTTATGTACAATCCAATGATCATGCAGGGAGATTGAGAAAATTGACTCAAGATTTCAGAGAGTACAATGACTCTCTTCAGGTATGGGATATTGCTTTAGAATCGAATATAGTAAATGATGTTGTGGAAATACTAATTCAGGTTGAAGGAGATTTAAACTCCTGCGAGCTTTGGTTCTTAAACCTTCAAAATCAATCTACAAGTCAGCTGGAAATTGGGGGCAATAGTTCTATTTTAATCAATCATTTAACTTCTGAAAAAAACAAGGAGTATAAACTTATTTATGGTGAGTCAGTTGATGTTCAAAATTTTATTGAATTAACCTTCGCTTCCATTCCAAATCGGTTTTTATTGAGAAGTAATTATCCAAACCCATTTAATCCGATTACAAATATTCCTTTTGATCTGAAAGATGCTGAAAAGGTTAATCTTAGTGTTTATGATGTAAATGGAAGACTGGTTAAAGAATTAACCAATCAGCTATGGAAAGCGGGATATCACGAGTTACAATGGAATGGCAAAAATTCCAGTGGTCAGACAGTTGGAACCGGTATTTATTTTATAAAGATGGAAACAAATAACTTTATTCAGCATAATAAAATGGTCTTTTTAAAATAAAAAATAAATGTATTCTGTGAAAAATAATTTATTATTCTGTATAATAATCACGTTATTTAATTGTGCATTATACAGCCAAGATTCGCTGGAAGAAAAAAAAGTTCTAGAGGTTGAGAGTTCTATTTTGGACTCGTCATCCTCGACTAATACAAAAATAGATCTGTTACCAAGTGTGCCTTCAGTCCCTTCTGATAGTAGTGGGGATATTTCACCTTCAACTCTTTCAGATAGTTTAACCGCAGATTCGGTTTTGATCGTCGAAAAAAGAAGATTATTAAAGGATTTCTCAAAAGATAAGTTTATAAAAAAAGTTAAAGAAATAAAACTTAAGGATTTAAAAGAATATATTAAGAATCCTAAGAATAGAAAAACTGTTATCGGTTTAGGAATAGTAACATCCGTACCTATTATTTACTTATTTACAAGGGATAAAAAAGTACAAAAAAGTAAAATTGGTACACCGCCAGAGTGGCCTGTTTATTAATGAAGTAGTGTTAACTGAGATGTCTGAAAAGATTAGAATTCAAAAGATATCTCTTCAAGTGTTTACTTTATTAGGCTGCACAGGAATGTTAATTCAATAGATTAAAAAGACCTTATACTAAATAATATATTTTTATTTGATAACCTCAGTAATACTCAGTGATGATTCTTAGGTTATAGTTCTAAGATATAGAGTTCTTAATCTAAAAAAACTAATCGAACGATATTGTACAAAATAATAATTGTACCAACCGTGACAAGAAATTGAGCAATCATTCTAATAAAGCTACTGGGGAATTTCATCAGAGTCGCTTTCTAGCTGATCAAAGAAGCGTAATGAGTGCCACTTATCAAATACTTCATTTAGAACTTCTACATATTCAAAATGCATCCTATAGATGATTCCTTTTTGGTTGTTAACGTACTCATCACCATTAACTTTTAAATCTCTAATCAACTCTAACATTGCTTCTGCTGATTGTTTTTCTTTTACGATCCAACTCACAGGTTCAATCATTGAGGCTTGAAGTGTCTTCTCATTTTCCTCATTCTTAGAAATAATAATAGGAATTCCAGATATTTTTATCTTATTGATAACTGTTATAGCCTGTTTATCTTTGATGTTTATCTTTTTTGCTAAGTTTTTAAGAGTAATCTTTTGAGGATAAGATTTAAATATTAAATCAAGAATTTTCGAAGATATCTCATCCAGACCTCTTCTAGGTGATTTAGTTTTTATATTTAATAAACTTTTTTTCATACGTTTTATTGTATGTAATATTGCAAGCTTTTGAAACATAATTTATTACGCCAAGACTACTCATCTATTTTTAAATAATACTTAAAAAGATTAAAAATTAGCATATGAAAGTGAAATTCAAATTTATTCCTATAATGTTGTTCTACTTCACTAACTCTGTTTATTCACAAAATTTAATATCTGATATTAAATCAAACTTTGATCAAGCTTCACCACCATCTGAAGCTAGTTCAATTAGCACATTGAGAGACTCCTTGAAAGATCTTAAGTATCGCTCTCCTGATAGAGCCATAAAATTTGCCATGGAAGTTCTTCAGAGAAAAAAGTACAATTCTGGGAAATATCCTAAAACTTTAAGTGCTGTTTATAATAACCTTG
>Ga0209632_10002485_pt1 | contig 17647 bp, 7 predicted proteins | sample COG_10_FD_184754 | JGI IMG/M metagenome (GOLD analysis project Ga0209632, IMG submission 184754) | Pelagic Microbial community sample from North Sea - COGITO 998_met_10 (SPAdes) (version 2) | ecosystem: Environmental > Aquatic > Marine > Neritic zone/Coastal water | place: Helgoland, sampling... | reverse complement strand
CACACGTAAAATTTATAAACTCGGTCCCTCTCGGTCTTTTTGGTTTTGATTTTTTTTTAGGTCTGCCGACACCAGCCCCCTCGGTCGCAAGTCTTTTTTTGCTGGCTGCTCCGATCGAGAGCATTTTTTTTGTGTTTAATCTATAAACATAATTGGAAATTTTCAGAACATTCGTAACATATCCTGAGATTCGACCTTTTTTATTTTGAGTTGAGCTCAGTCTTTTTTTTCTGGCGGATTTTTTTTTCAAACTATTTTCTCAAAATAAAATAGGTCGAATCTCAGGATATGTTTAACATTTACGCTACAAAACACCCGAAATTTGGGGTGTTTTCCAGCGGATATGTTAAACATATCCTGAGATTCGACCTTTTTTATTTTGAGCAAAATAGTTTGAGTTTTTTTTGTCCAAAGGCCCAGATTTTCTTTCCCACCATATATTATAATCCCAGAAAATGTAAGGAAAATTCTGGAATTATCTGATTATTGAATTGAAAATATCAGTATAAAGCCACGAATAAATCTATAAAAAAAAATGAAACTACAAACTCAAAAATTATCAGTTTATTCTTTCTGTCTTTTAGTATCTGCAGCTTTGATTGTGTTGCTTGCCATGTCGGTAGATTTTTTTGTAGCAAAAATAAATACTATCCTCAGTCCATGTGTTAACGACGGCGTCTGGGACCAAGATAACGAAATCTGTTCCTGTGATAACACCAAAGGAATCTGGGGTGGCGATACGTGCAACGAATGCATGTGCGAAAATAACGGATTATGCGTTATGGGAGGCAACGGTGCCTCCGACACCCGTTTCGAATGCTTTTGTCCCTCGCATACCAAATTTGTCGGCATTCTCTGCGACGACTGTTATACTTTGTCACATCCAGACGATCCTACCCAATGTAAGGGTATATGTAAGGATGATTATTATGGTGGCAAATGTAACAATTTATGTCTACCAGACGGTACTGCCAACAACCCAGGAAATTGTGAAAGAATAAAAGCAGGCGGAGGATTATGTTCACTATGCAATTCACATGGAAGTTGCGATAATTCTGGTCAATGTGTATGTGACTCAGGATATTTTAATGGTCGCGGTAGCGTCTCTGACCAATGTGGAATGACCTGCGAAGGTGGGTGCCCTGAAGACCGCGGCGAATGCAAATCAACTGGCGGCAGTCTCCAATGTTTCTGTTTCGACGGTTTTTTCGGTAAAAATTGTGAACAGAGTTGCAAAAGCAACAACACTATGCCCTGTAGCGGCCACGGTACATGTGAAATCCTCGCTTCGTCGGGATTACAATGCATTTGCGATGCTCATTACGTAGGTGAAGATTGCATGATCAAATGTCCAGGCAGGGATGTCATCAGCGAACCATGCTCTGGTCATGGTCTCTGTTCTAAAAACACCGACATAGCCGCTATATGTACATGCACCAATCCTTGGGGGAATTTCGAGTGCAGTTGTGTCGACGAATTCACGTGTAGTGGTCATGGTCAATGTAATTTAGATTACGACGGTCTTACCGAAAATACGCTGTTCGCGACAGACCCGCGATCGCCATTAATTTGCAATTGTATGGACGGTATCATTGACGGTGAAGAACGACATTATGGAGGAACAAATTGCGCCAGATGCAAAGACGATTGGTTTGGAACGCGTTGTAACCTTTACTGTGACCCGCATGGACAAAACGACGAGCTTGGCGTTTCTATTGGCTGTAATGGTCACGGAGCATGTTTTTTAAATACCGTGGACGTTATCGAAACTATAGAATGTGAATGTTTAGCCAATTATGACGTAGTTAATTTGGCAGGAATCGGGCAGTGCTCACAGTGTGAGGCCAACTATTTCCCCAAAGTAGGAGTTGCAAATACAACTGCTGAATTCTGCTCTACGGTCTGCTCACGAGATAACGAATGTTCTTTCAAAGGTGACTGTAATTACGATTATGATGGTTCCAATAATATCTGTACTTGCGATTGGAACGGTGTGAATCAAACTTTTGACACTTTAGACCCAACTGTCGGCTGTTCGGCATGTCTTCCAAATTGGTATCCTAAAGATTTGGACGATATCTCCACTCGTTGCACCTCTTATTGCTCTGCAGATGGATTTATTGGTTCGGCCGCTTCAGCAACAACCATAGTCTTCGATGGTATCGATTTAACATTACGAGGCGAAACAGAAGCCTACAAAGTATGTACGGCAAACAGCGAAGGATTTGAAACAAATGGACGCTGTCATGTCTGTTCTGATGCAGGTAGATGCGGCGCCGAAGGAACTTGCGCTTGCGGTGACGGTACAACGGGTGATTTCTGCCAAATTGATTGTGGCATTGGTGGCCGTGCTGCGTGCAATGGAAATGGTCGTTGTATTCGTGATTCTTTAGAAATGTGGTTTAACCCATTTACCAATAATTTCCGTTGTGAATGTCTTCCATACGATACTTACACTGCCGAGACCCGCACCCGTTTGATTGCTCAAGGTTTTGTAGTACCACCACCCGAACCCGCCAAATATCACGGCAAACACTGTAATTTCCATTGTCCAACCTACAACAGTGCCGTTTGTGCCGATCGTGGGGATTGTGGTGTCGAAATCGCATTGAATACCGATGGAGTTGTTATAAGTTGTACTGACGATTCTCAATGTCTTTCCGTGCCAGGGCAAAATAGAAACGGTACAGAAGATGCATTCTGTGCGGTGCTGGCAACGCCTTGGGATAGTCTTGTACCACAGTTCTTTGCTGCGTCCTCGGGTAGTCCTGGCTATACACAATGTACCAGTGTAGACGGTGGCAGTTGCATTGACATGGTTTACAGTGTTGATTGGGGTGATTTTTGTGTGCAAGTTTTAAATGGATGGTATCCAAATGAATTAAATACAGCTAATTGTGGTTTCAACGTCGATTATCGTGACGCGGCAGAAATATATTTTATTGAAGAAGATATTAATGGCGAAACTTGGTGTGATCGTGCAATGAAGGCATTGACCCCGCAAGCTACTACATCATGTTCACTTACGTCTTATCCCGACCAAGGCGAATTTGACACAAGTGTCAATTTATGTTATAGCCAAGTATTGTCTTCAAAATGTTTACAAACACCGCAATGTATTTATGACCAAACGTTGGTTTACATGCAGATTACCGACGAATTTTGTGCAGAGGGGAGCGATTGTACTGGCCCTTGCCAATTAGACTCGAATGGTGTCTGTAGTACAAAGACGTATTGCAGGGCCAAAAGTTGTCCTGATGCTATACAAGAGACTTCGTTGGAATCGTTGTGTTTCGATAGCGATGAGTCATGTAAAAATATACCAAATATTGAGGAAGAATGTTCAAAAGGAATGAACAATCTACGTGACCAAATTGTTACCAGCAACTTGGATGGCATGGATGCCTCTGTTGATTTGTTTTTTAGCTGCTGGATGTACTCTAATATTGATAATCCTTGGATAGTCGAAGACAGTGTACCCGGTGATATTAAAATAACAGGGTCACTGACAGTGATGGGAAGATCGGTCTTGGTGAAGGAATATCTCAGTGGGTTTTTAACTGGTCGTGTTTCAGAACCAAATGATTGCCCTTGGAGAACTTTTAGTACGGAAAATTCAAATTTTTGTGTTGATCATTTAGAGAGTGTTCTGTCCGATTCTTCGTGGTATCAATCGGAAACAGCTGGTTGGTATCAGCCATGGCGATTAAAGTGTGGAGATTATATTGCGTTGTGGGCGACAGAAACAGAGGCCAATTCCATACAGACGGCCGTGTATAGAGCGACTGGCATTGATTGCAGTGTTCTCGAAGCAGGGTCAAACCCAGAAGAAATGGTTCCATGGACTTTAGAGTGTTTACTGGACGACGAAGAAAATGTTTTTACACCGTATATCTCCAAGGAATCTATCCTGCCATCACCTTACGCAAATAACGGATGTACTTTGAAGGAACATGATAGCGACCGACGCTGGGGGACAAAGCATTGGGATCAATATGAGATTGAACAACATTTCCAAGAAACTTGTATTCGGGCTTCGTCAAGTCCGGCAATCCCCGCTGTACCAGATGTGCCAAATTTTTGTGCTATTGATAATCCGTGCGGAGCATTGGACGAATGTACGCCATGTTCAACACTCGACTGTAATTATGTCGAGTGTAAAAATTTCAACGCTCGTCCAGTCTGTGATTCGAATGCACAGGGCGGTGTTTATTGTGCTGGTGCTACCACATGTAGCTCTGTGGACACGCCTGACTTCGTTTACACTTGTTCGTACAGTGCAAACGAAGTCAATGATTATAAACTTGTCCGTGAACCCATCCTTGAAATGCATGCAAAGTACCGCGAAATTAATTGGTTGGAGTATTGTGCAGACACTGTCAGCAAAGATATGGACTTCAAACAATCCTCTGCTCTCTCATCCGCGTGGGGTGCGTCCATACTTCAAATTAGTACAGAAATGTATCAAACGTCCACAGCCCATTGGGTCAACTCCTCTGCAGTATTGTTTGAAAGAGCCACGCTCGAAGCATCTGTCTTCCCATGTATTGTTTCCTTTACAGTGTTTAACAGTTCCGAAAATGCGTTACTCATAGTAAACTGTCCATCGTCTACATCAGTATACCCAATCAATAATACTGTAGATGTCACTATTACAGAACCGTGCCTTTTCGAAATGTTTGGTACGGTTTTGATTTCCGAGGTCACTGTGAACAATGTCGAGACTCTTTTGGACAATTCATTGGTGGAATTAGAACAGTGGTCCGTGAACCCGCCAGAGTTAAAAAGCTATCTCTCGTTTGGTGAACACCCACAAACAGGGCTTTTCGATCAAGAACCGATGGTGACATTTCAAAAAACCCCAGCATATATTGATGCAAATTCTGGTGCTGACGATACAATGGGAATGCAACATTTCTTTGATCCTGTTCAAGACAACATTCGGGTCTCTGGGTGGATTTGGCTCACTGGGATTGGCAGTGCCACGATTAGATTGCTTTCAGAAGAAGAGAAGACCGTTGTCGAAATGGTAATTAGTGATACAGAGTTAAGCATGGAAGGCGAGATGGAAGAGATCGAATCCGTTGATGGTTGGATTCAATGGTATATTGAAGCGAAATATGTGAGTGAAACTCAAGTAACGAGTTTCGGCAGTACGGAACATTTCCAAGTGTGGCAAGCGACTGCTTTTGCAAATGGACAAACCATCACTGCGGATATAGAACATACCAGTCTTTCACGTACGGTATCCCATTTAGGCCGTGTTGCACATTCGTTTCATAATATCCCATCTTTAACCGAGGGTGAATGCCACTCGAAGTGCGATGGACACGAAGATTGTTTACAATATTCGCATACGCACGAAGACAATCATTGCTACTTGTATGCAAAACGTTGCCATCAAGATCATTCGTGCGTACGAGGAACACATACGCTGAAGGCATTGCACGGCCACCACCTTCAATCTTTTGTCATGGATACAGACTCTGTCACGCCAGTCACCTTCGCACATATTAAACAAAATAGTATCGTTGACAAGCCTGATCCTGCCGATTTTACCTTTGAAAACTCAACGTACAAACCCGACGTAACAACCGTTTGTAATGATTTAGCAGCAACATTTCATTTATTGCCAGGCTATCAAACGCATGTTTGTCACGACAGGGATTGCACCCCATTGTACGACGAAAAGGACATGGGGAAATGCGGTCAGTTTCTCAAATACCAAGACCCAGATATTGGCTGCGGTGAGTCTCTAAACTGGACATCGTACTGTTATTATCACAAATCTTTCGATAAATTACCATTAAGTGATTTTTACCCAATTTTGGACGCATCGTCGACAGACGATTTCGATACTTTGTGTTCATCGACCGATACTTTTAGAACCGATGTCGGTGGAGTCTGTCCCGACGCGACTATGGGATGGTTCAAGCAATGCCTCGACCGTATGGGTGTTTACAAAGACTTTTGCGACCAGGATTGTTTGGATTATGTAGAGACACAGCTGTCGTCGTCAGTTGCAGATCCGAGCATTTGTGACAAAAGAAAGGAATTTCTGAATTTGGATATCACGGGTGACCCGATAAAGGATAGCGAATGTTCGGAAAATGTGGAACAGTTAGTCATTACAAATTTCTGTGCTTTACAGAACGCTTATCACGAGGAAGACCGAATCAAAATTCCACAATTATACTCGGCCTGTTCAAATAATTGTCGAGAAATGTTAGGTGATGAGTTCAACAGAAGCCAGTGGCGCACGTGGTGCGGGGAATTAGCCTCGGGCACGATTGAGGGCGTCTGTAGCAGAACGTCGTGCGATTGTGACGTCGAAAATGAGATCGGTGTATCCGGTGAAATATGCGAGCTCACATGTCCCACCGGGCCGGAAAATGGCATAGAAGTGGCCTGTTCGGGCAAAAACGGCCGTTGTTTCGCAGAAGATTACTCATTATTTTCCGCAGATTACACGAGTCAAGAAAATTCTCTGGAATATCGCAACGAGCTTGTAGCGGATAAAACATCAATCCCTTTTGATTATCGTCCGGTGTGGATACAGGGCCCGTCGCCAGCAGGCACAGGCGTATGCCAATGCGCCATCGGGAGCGGCGCGAACTGCGCAGTGCCTTGTCAGGGCTGTAACAACGGCACATACAGCGAAGGTATGAACAGCCAATACGGCATATGTGATGCCTATTATGGTTTGTGTAGAACTTTACCCCCGTTCATGCGATTCAATACCAAGGTAGTTTTGGAAGACGGCGCCACACCAGGATACGACTCAACCATGTATGATGGAATGGAATGGCTATCGCCTGATTCTTTCTTGTACGCAAATGACAATGTTATGCTCGAACAGGCTGTTTTGGATAGCTACGATGTAACCGGAAGTTCACATCAGATTGCAGACCCCATACAACCTCTTAGTTTTAGCCAACAACAGGTTATAACAAATATCCTCAAATTATTCCCAACAATGTGCACTACGAACGGATATTATATGGAACCAGTTGCTGATTCGGATATCCCGTATGACTATCAACCATGGTTAAATGGAGTCGATTATATGCAGAATAATGAAGGTATCAAAAATAAAGGGATACCCATGCAGCCTAACGATAACGTCCACCTTAAAACAAACGTTATTCCTGCATTTGGTGCGTGTTCAGAAATAAAAATGTCAGACCAGCTCACCTTGTGCTTCACACAGGGGGCGTTGCATGGGTGGTGGACACAAGCTCAAAAGCGGTCCGTACTTGTGTTAAATCGCGGCGATAGTCCACCACGCGAAGGTGTTACCTGTGTAAAGGCGTCAATAAACAGCATGTACTGCGGATTTGGTACTAATAACTACGACTTTGTCTCCGCCGCGCTCTCGCAAACAATCTATAAGGTGATTATATCTGTTCAAGATTGGACCGACGTTGACCAAATTACTGGTTTGGAGGCAGCCACGAAGATCGTTATTTGCGATTGGGAGGCAATAAGCACCAGTGGCAGCAAGCCTGCTAAGCAACGTGACGCACCTATGTTTTTCTTTTATAACGAACTCTTCGTTTTGTCGCATGAAGGGGACACCGCTACAGGCCAGCCAGAATATACAATGTATAACTTGCCTTTTACGCTTGACGGTACTCGCCCGCGCTGGCAGTCTTATGGCACTGCACCATACACTGGAAACCTGATAAATATGATTGCTTCGCCAAATGACGATACCAATCGGCTGTACACTTATATCGGTTCGGATGTTGTCGCATTTACCAAGGATGACGGCTTTTATCAAACCGCTGTGTTCCCAGCCATTCCTGACCCAATTACAGCGGTAATACCCGGTGAAAGTGAATCAACGGTGAGCTGCGGACTACAAGTGTTTAATAACACAAATGAGTGGGCCAATAATACCAATCAATGGCAATTTCGCATATCAGGCCAAGTTTTGACCGAATACATCAGAAACCCCGACAGCGTCTTTATTTACTTAGAGGAATGGCTTAATATTCCGAGCGATGTTGACGATCCATATCAGCGTTTTTTCAACACTATTCAATGGCGTACGGCAGAGAAACTACGCTTTGAAGATTTTCCAGATTATTTGGATGATGCAATGACAAAATTGGAAAAAATATATATGAGCCAAGCCCGTTTTAACCAAGCAGATATGCTTTTCAAAAAATCTGTGCTTTATAAAAACTACGACAGAAACGATGTCCAAATGGTTGAGCCTGGCATTGCATCCAACCCTACAGACGAATTTCTTAGCATTATTCGGACGAATGACGGCAACCTTTTCTCAACAGACATTGCAACCGCCATGGCTGAGGAAGGCGAAACTCTCCTAATAGTTCAAACAGAGGGTGAAGACTATTCCAGAGATATGATTATTTCTGGTCATATGCGGGAATTTGAGCTGGCTCAGACCAATTATCCGCATACTGAAGAATTGCAATTTCAAACTGGTATAATAGAAGTCACTGTTCAATTATGGAACCAAGACAGGCTTGAAATACAGTTACGTTTGCAAGATTCAGATCAAATTGAGATTACTTGGACGGAAGAATCAAAAGTTTTGTCGTTTTATCTTATCGTTCATTTAGAAGAATGGATGTATAACGTCAATAACGACTTTACTGTTGAAGATGTCGCCCCAGGTAAAAATGGGTGGGAAGCCTTGTTTAATTTGTTTACCAGTCGGCATCCAGAGCCGACCTATCACATGAAAAGGCAAACATATGACTTTTTCAAATACTATGGAAGTCACTGCACTGATTCTGCTGACGAAAGCTGCCCGGGAATGCTGGCATATACGAAGATGCCCTGCTCGGGTAGAGGTAGGTGTTCTGCACTTTGTGCGTGTCAATGCGAAGCAGCACCGTCAGTACTTATGGCAAATGAAGACACGACAAATTATCCAGAAAATTGGCAACAATCGCCGTACAGAGGAGATGGCTGCGAAATCACTTGCCCTGGATACGACGGTGAGAATTTGAATACGATTTGCTCGGGTTTTCCTGAGGCATGTATGCGAGACGGTACTTGTTCTTGTAATCCAGGACGCGTGGGGGATGCGTGCCAATTTAAATGTCCATTTGAATTGGATGAGGGCAAGGAAATTCCATGTGCTAACAATGGGGGATGCGGCACAAAAGCTGTAGAGCTGAATACGACGGTTTTTACGAGGGATATTTATAACAATAGACTTGCTGCCATGCATATTTCTACGTACACGGCAGCTTTAGATTCTTATTACGGTAATTGCGACAATTACGTCGAAACGACTGGAGCTTTTGTGGGGGCATCGGAATTTTTAGATGATGGTGGCTTACAAATTGGTTTCCCAGGTTACGATTACGCAAAAGCATATTGCGAACAAGTTAATAGCGATTATGCACCTGATTTAGCAGTGTACGAAACACATTTGAGCGACGCTGGCAAGTGCATCGGACTCCGAAAAAGTGGAAGTCGGTATATTCCAATTAAATTAGACGTCACAGAGCCCACACAGCCATATAATATGGAGGCAGTGAAATTAATGTTTAAATGTAAATTTTCTGATTGCGTCCTCGCTCGACACGAAGACGATCGAAGAGTTCTAAGAAATATGGACGTGTTCACCGAAGCACCACTGTTCGAATTTCACGGCCAGTACCATCACGGTTCGTCTTCGGGGTCGATTCAATATCTATTGAACGGGAATAAAATCCATTTGAACATGATGTGGGATACGGGAAGATTAAAAGTGACCCTACGACAGGAGGAATCCAGCACGGAACATACTATCATTGACAGTGCTGGCGAATATAGCCATTTTGTCATTTATGTATCGAGTGTAACAGCAGTTAAGACCGTTCTTTACAAAGCAAATCAATACGAAAATGGGAATGATAATATCTTTATTATTCCAAAATACGGCGTCAAATATCAAAAAATGATTGACGCTACCACTGGTTATACCTTTAATCCCCTCTCAGTTGACACTGGATCAGACGAACCTCTTATGGACATTGTCAGCTCGGCAACCGCGTGTGACAGCGAAGAAGATTGTGTCGGAATTATTCGATGGACGAATCGCAATAGAAAGACGTGGTTTTCACTACAATCTTTTAAGAGTGCCGTAGGGGCGGCCACTATGCACCCTCTCGATGAAGAAACGGCCGACTACGTACAATTCAGGAAAATGTCTCTTGTCTATCAAGGAAAGGACGGCAGCGATACGGCAGCGGATTGTGAAGTAATACGCAGTCGTCAATCAACGTACCCAATGATTCAATATGACTACAATTATAACATACCAGTTAAGAATATAGACTTTAGTTCGGTGACGGATGCTGAAACTGGTGGTATCATTATCGGAGCGGGGGTGTGGAGCAGATGCTGGACAAAATTAGAAGCTACGTCCAAGTTGACTTGCAAGCAATTATGTGAAAGCCGAGGCGAAGCTGGGTTTGCATGGAGTGATTCGAACGCACAGCCTACATGCCTATGTTACGGGTTTGATTCAAAAGCGGTAGCATTAAACAAGTACAGTTCTGACGATGCAAAAAGCATACATAATCCGTGTGATGCGTTTTACGGACGCCAGAACGACCCTGTAACCACTTGGATAGATTTAGCAGATGAACAATAAAAATAAATAATAATAACAAAACAATAATATAATATGTTAAACATTTACGCTACAAAACAGGCCTGTGGCCCTCGGCTCCGCTCGCAGGCTAAAAAAAAATCCGCCCGTGGGCTGAAAAAAAAAGAATGAGCTCAACTCAAAATCTTCGTAAATGTTACACATATATGAAAAAAAATCTCAATTATAACATTTTTGGCCAACCTCTTCCAAAAATCTTCGTAAATGTTACAAAAATACTAAATTTTTTAAGTTGTACATTTCATAGTATAAATGTACAATTTTTTTTTATAGAAATGTCTCTCAAACAATGGGTATTTGGCAGATGTCAAAAAATCACAGATGTGCAACGCGTGCTCAACTATTTGAATAGTCTTACAGAGGAAGATCCAACGGTGACAATTCCATACATATTTCAAGATTGTCGAATGGCTCTTAGTAATGACCAGATATTCAATATAATGGAGAAGCGGATTCAAAATTGGATTCAAATTAGGGGACCAAATGCAGCCGACGAGCTGTATACTTCTCTGAATAGCGAGAATCCTGAAATTATTGATGATACAGGGGTCATTTACATGTTGTCGATGGCGGCTCCTATTATCTTTTGGAAGTATTTCAATCCTGCCGGAAAAAGAGTTCATAACGAGTTACATCATAATCTCTACACAGCTTTAGACCCCGGTCAAAGAAAAACATATGCGGCGGCCGCATTGCGTTTGTCTGGGTATCTGTTAGAGGAGTTGGCGGTAAAATATAGGACAAAATCACTCTGCATGATCGCTGTTACTAAAGACGGACCAGCGCTGAAACACGTTCCAACAAAGATAAGAACGAACAAAATTGTCAAAGCGGCAATATCGCAGTCGGCAAGTGCAATGGAATATGCCACTCCGGTACAGCGTATCAGGTTTATAGAATTGGCGGTTATGGGTAGTGGGGAAATTTTTGGCCATTCTCGACCTGGTGGATTCTCGAAGAAAGATTGGACTCGTCCATGGGCAATGGAAGTGTGGGCGGCTCTGTCAGATACGAGAAAGGAAGATTTGGAAAAAAGATGGAAGAAACAGAGAGAAGATGATGCAAACAGATGGCACAACGACAATGCCAGATAGAAAATAAAAAAAGTCTAAAATTATATTTTTTTTAGCCAGCCTGCTTAGAGAACACATTTAACAATTACACCCTTCCATTTCTTTCATTTCTGGTGTTATTACCAATGAAGGCAACGATGGCGACAACCAATCGCTCTGGTGTACTTCAATTGCATCCCCGATTTTAGAAAACAATTTATCAATCCCTTCGCCTGATTTCGCGGATGTATACACGTGTTCCAAGTCATTATTTCTCACCCACGATTCTATTTCGCTCGAACAGAATGGAACATCACCATCACATTTATTGCTGGCTATAATGACGACAGGGTTGTGCCGTGCTACACATTCGTCATTTATAATCTTGTACCATTTTGTCAAATCATTTAGTTTAGAATTTAACAAATCGTGTACCAAAACAAATATGTGACCGCGAGCAAAATATGATTTGGAAAGTGATAGAAATTTTTCTTGTCCGGCCGTGTCCCAAAACGCACACTCGAAATCACCAATTTGTAAATCATAAAAATCACACGCTATTGTGGCGTGTTGATTTACATTGAATTTTCCATAAATTTTCCTTTGTATTATGCTCGATTTTCCTGCTGAAATATTTCCAACAAAACAAACGTTATATCGCATTGTAATACAAAAGAATATTCTACTTTATACGACAAATACAGATATTCTTTGGTACATTAATATTCTTATATTATTTTTGGGATTCTATTGGTCTATGTTGTGCGGGATGTTGTAAAAAATGCTGTAAAAAGAACGAAAAGACATCAACAGTCAATTTGACAGGCGCGTCATCCTATAAAAGTGTTCCTTTGGACGAATCTTTGAGTTTTTAACGCTCAACTCAAAATAAAAAAGGTCGACTCTCAGGATATGTTAAACATATACGCTGGCAAATGCGATGATCAATCACGAAATTCAAGTCGGAAATGAAACCATTCGTTTATTCGGTAGATAATAATAAAAATTTTTAAAAAATCATTTAGTATTTTTCAAAAATGTTGTCCGAATTTGTGGAATAAATCACACATTTGCGTGTATAGAGTTTCAGTAGAGGATTGTTCGACGATATTTTCGACAAGCAACTCAGCCGTTTCATTAAAAATGCCAGGGAAAAACACGGTTTGGCAGTGTTGTTTTATTACTACAATAGATCTCTTCCGGTCTTTGAATATATATGATTCTGCACTCAGAAGGTGAAAAAATAGCGAAGAATGTAATCTAATTTTTGAATAGGATTCGCTAATCAATTCAACAAACCTTTGATATCCGTCACTTCGAAGACCGCCCATAGCATCAATCATTCCTGAAGTAATTCTCATTTTAGTATTTAAATATTTTGGATCCTTTCCCAGAATATATCCAAAATCTATATGGGACAATACACCGTTTTTGTCGACTACTATGTTCTGCAAATGCCGATCTCTGAGACCAAGCACAAATGCGAGAAGACACCCACCCGCACAAGAGTTGATAAATCTGCCTCGGACGTTTTTGATGTTTTCATTTCCATTATTGGAAAGAATGTAATTCAGAACAGTTGTGGTTTCGTTGATAGCGTACAATGTTGAAACATCGGGGATCATAGTAATACATCCGAAACCACAAGTAATCGGGAAGACATTGTACGTTTGAACGGTTGGAGAACAAAGATTATTGATAAAATATCCAATTGTCATTGCAAGTCTATCAGATCGAACATCTTCGTTTTTTAGCAAACATTTAATCTTCTTTCCATTTGTCAATGTAATTATGATAACAGTTGGCCTACATGAACTATTAAACTGTTTGATCACGTCTAATCCACATACCAACAGAGTTGGGTTCCAAGGCAGACGGACTGGAGGCATGCCCGCATAAGAAGCGGGTTTGAATACGATAGACAACTTTCTCAGTTTTTTGGCAAACACCATTGAATTTACAATATCTTGAACCCAATTATTTGGAACCAGTCCAAACAATTCTTTTTTCATCGCAATCAAAAGACTTATATTCTTTTTATTCTTGACTAATTCGCATTCAAAAACCAATGCATAAAATAATTCTATTTTATGCGAAGCCAAAATGACAAGTCCTTCGCGAAACAGACGGGGGCATTCCAAACTGATATGCAACCACCAAAACATCATGTTTAAATGCGTTGTAATGTCCATCTGCTGCCATTGCTGCACTATCCAGCGTTGGATTTGAACATGATGCAATACATGCCGCAATTGTATTATACCGCTAATTGATAATTGTGGTGAACAAGTCCTACTACATAATAATAACCTGCAAGGAGTTGGTTTGCGTAAATATTGAATGAGATTAAGCGGCTGGTTAAATTGGTGAAACGCGGAGATAGCATGGACTATCAGCTGTGAGTGGTCGTTGAACTCATGCCAGTGTGTGCGTAAAAAGATCATCTCCTGAAACGTATAACGATCGCCGGGCAGTTTGTATTGAATTCCTCGGTACATGCCGAGGACGTGATTTACAGCGTAATTCCACCGTTTATCAACAATACGTAACGTATATAATTGTTTAAAGCTTACTGGTAAATAGATACAAACGGTAATCTGGTCGATGGCGTGGTCGATTTGGTCGATTTCAACCGCGCAAGGGGCGCAAACCCGTTTGTTTGACTGTTTATTAACAATTCTTCTTTCTATGGTGCAATTGCCGCAAAAAATGTTACAGCACTGTCGACAGTGATGTTTGCGGGTTATTAGTGTGAAAGCAGTATTGCATGATTTACACGTTCTTGAATATTCATTTGGGACCCAAATCTTCGGTTTCCTGGCTTTTATGGTATAGTTTGTTTGTTTTCCATGTGTATCAATCAGCATTGAAGCTGACATTAGGTTTACATTTGACATACATATTTCAATGTATATTTCTTTAAATACTAAATACCTTGTATTTCTATTTTTATATTTATTGTCTCTTTCTTTTTCTGGATGCACGGTCCTTTTTCGTAGCACGGCGAATACCAATTTGTTCCATTGGTTGCTCACATACCAAAACACCAGTGTAGTACGGGAAGGGCATTCCCGCGTCACGCTTCCCCTTACAAGAGCCCTTCCCCGCATCAACAAACATGCGGCGGTGCTGAGGCCACCCCATGTCGATGAGTTTTTTTTGAACCCGTTTTTCAAGACGATCAGCGTTTTCGCAATTAATACCAGTGTAGGGTATTAAAAGTTTGACGTGATCACTCACGTGATGGTAATGAACACGGCGACCACCATCGATGAAAACGGCATGTCTGCCTCTGCCAAAGCATTCTGCTTCCACTGCTTCTTTCAATTTTTTGCCTGGCCACGCACCTACAAAGACATGAACGAACCCATTACGACCACATCCATTGACAATATATCCAACAGTTCCGGTTGCTTCTTTTTCGATCGTGTCTTCATCCCATGTGGGCTCCTTGTGGTCTTTGTTTTCCAAAATGGCCTGTGCATTGGCTTCACGAGTTGCCTTTGATACTTTGGCGCTTCTTTTGTCGTCGGCAGCTTTTTGTTTTCCAGAATCTGTGTATTTTTTTGTGTATTCTTCTTGTTTTCCATTCTCTCTTCTTTTTTTGCCATTTCTGGCATTGGCATCTTTTTGTTTTCCATTCTCTTTTCTTTTTTTGACGTTTCTGGCGTTGGCAGCTTTTGCTTTCTCGGGGTCCAAAAGTCTATAAATTGCTTGGTTCAGACCATTGAGTATGCTTTGTTGTTTCTTTGGGGTCATGTTTTTCCATCCCTCAGGGCAGTCTTCATGTTCCCGCAAATCTGCCAACAATTGGCGTTTTTCATCAGCGTTCAACTTGTCCAATTTACCTTTAATGCCACGTACACCTTTTTCAATGGCGGCCCGAAATTTTTCAGGCAAATGAGGCATACACCCTAGTTCTTTGTTACATTAACTACCACATAATTGGAAATTTTCAGAATATGTGTAACATTTATGACATTGACCAACAAAATATTATTATAAATATACCACAAAATAAAACATTATGACAGAAGAAAATCCTTGGGATTTTGTGGTTACATCTGGAACGATATGGCCAATGGTGCACGTTTTTGTACCAGCTGCCATATCACTTTATGTCCCTGATTTTTGGCACTTATTGTCATTTATATATCTATTTGAATCGTTTGAATACGTTGTTTCGACTATACCAATGAATTATTTTAAATATTGGTCTGAAGTTTCAAATGCAGATAGTCTTGTTTCTGATATACTGATGGGTATTTTAGGATATTATGCAATATATGCATTACCTGGGCTAAAAATTAAAAAAAAATCGTGCTATGCGTTTTTGTACCCAACTGACAGTTCTTATAAATTGTATAGAGATTGGTATGGCATTTTGCATGTCGCTCTTCTTCTGGCAGCGGCTTCATTGCTGAATAGTTCCAATTTTGAGTTTGTTGAAGATGGTGATCCTTTTGAATTTATTTGTTTTTCCGCGTCTACAGTGATTGTGCCATTGCTGTTTGGTTACGAAAATTTTGCATTATTTGCTTTGATTTTAGTTTCTATAATTTCTGTTTCTGCGAGTTTTTTTGGATATACTGTAGTGTTTTGTCTCGGACTTGTCCCAGTATCAGCGTGGGTGTTTTCGCAGCTGGGATGGTTTGTAGGTAAAACAAATGCGGCTCCGCCCGAAAAAAACGAAGAGAACGTGCAATTAATTAATGTAGAGATGTTGGAAAATGGAGATTCGATTATGTTAGGGTTTTGAAGTAATTCCTAGTAGTAGCGAAAAAATCTCAGCATATGTGTAACATTTACTCGATTGACCATATTCTTTGATTTTTTTAGCCTGCGCTTTATCGTACAATTCTCCAGTACTCGTCGTGGATTTCTGTGGTTGGACTGGTCGGTCTTGTGTCGTTCGGATTCGGGTTATGTTTGGAATAGAGAAGGCCCTCAGGCCCTCAGGCCCTCAGGCCCTCAATTATTGTTTTCCTTTCCGAGTTTTTCGACTTTTTTGTAAAAAATTATTTTACCCTCTGGAGTACATTCGACGAATGCCCCATTTGATAATACTCTTTGATACCGATTATTGCCGCCCTCTTGTACTATTGTTTCTATTTCATACAGAATCGGATCATCCATATTCAACTTTTTGCGACAGTTCGGGTGCACTTGTTTGTAGACCAACGGACGTTTGTGGAACTCGTAATCGTACAGTATCAAAAGCTGTTGTGATTCGAAGAATATATTGTGTCCTTTGAATACAAAATGATTTTTGTGAGGCTGATTACCTGGAAATGTATTCGCCCTTGAAGCTTGTTTCAAAGCACACTGAAAATCTTTCAATTCTGGTGATTGAATTATGAAGTCCTCTTCAAAGCCAGTAAGATTCCAAGGGAGTTGTCGATGAGGTAAATTGACCATTTTTCCGTACCACGCTATTATGTCTCCAATGTTATTGACAGTGAAACCAGACGGGAAAGAAAGAAGCAAAGGAATATGAAGTGTTTTACCTACTCCTGGTATTATTATCGGACCTCGAAACTCATTGAGATGTGTTTGAACATTCTTCAACATTCGACGCCAATAACAATTAGTTTTCTTTCCCAGCAGATAGTCGGGGGTTGTTTCTGTATACATTTTTAATTCGGAGAAGATTGATCTTTGATCAGTTGTAGATAGCATAGATATCCAGTCCGTTGTTGCTTGAGAAAGTCGGTGTACAGTTTTGTAATAGGCGTTCCATACTTTTTTCTTTTTCTTTTTCTTAACATGAAAACGGATCATTTAACAGTGTTTTTGAAAATGTAGTGTTTATACTATGTATTTGTCTGAGCTCAACTCAAAATAAAATTGGCTGAAAAAAAAAGAATGAGCTCAACTCAAAATAAAAAAGGTCGAATCTCAGGATATGTTTAACATATCCGCTCGAAAACACCCCAAATTTCGGGTGTTTTGT
>Ga0209632_10002482_pt1 | contig 17661 bp, 12 predicted proteins | sample COG_10_FD_184754 | JGI IMG/M metagenome (GOLD analysis project Ga0209632, IMG submission 184754) | Pelagic Microbial community sample from North Sea - COGITO 998_met_10 (SPAdes) (version 2) | ecosystem: Environmental > Aquatic > Marine > Neritic zone/Coastal water | place: Helgoland, sampling... | reverse complement strand
TATGTGCAGCGCTAGAGGCGGCGGGTGGCCAATCAAACTGGGGCCTAATTGATGAGGAGTTACCTAAATTGGAGCCTGAATATCAAAAAGTGAAAAGCTATATTGATTCACTCTAGGCCTGAAAAATTGGGGTCAGAGTAAATATCCAGTAGTTTTGGTTCTCTGAGCATTAGGCTTAAACTGTTGATACCACGTTCTTTATAATTGGCGTTGGGAGATATTATGACGAGTAATCCGTCCAAATATCGTGAGTCATTGGGTTTTGCAATTGATATGGAATTATTGAAAGATATTCTCTATTCATTCAACAAAAGCTACGTGCTGGGGACAAAGCGTTTTAAGACGAGGTAAAAGCATTCAGCAGCGCCGAGTAAGGTCAGTTAAGAGAGGCGGGGAAAGTCCATAAACTACTGGATATTTACTCTGCCCCCATTGATTGTCCCTGCGATTCTTAGGGCAACTTAAAGACATAAAGCGCGTTATGTCCGTTGGGGCTGACCATTTCTGGAGCCAGAAAGCTACCTATGCGCCACGGACTGCCACCGTCACGCCCAGCTGGAATGGCTATGTACTGCTCGCCATCAATCGCGTAAGTCGCTGGAAACCCCTGGGCTGATGTAGCGAGTCGAGTGCGCCATAACTCTTCGCCACTGCTAATATCATAGGCATGCACATAGCGGTCATAGTCTCCGATGAACAGTAAATCACCGCCAGTTGCGAGCCCGGCAGTGAGGTAGGGTGCGCGTTGCTCAACACTCCAGCTCTCTTCCATGGACACTACATCATAGGCCGCGAGCTTACCAAACTGGCCATTTGTTCCCGGCATCTCCATCCACATGCGATCGCCCTGATTACCACCTGAGCCGATCTCGAGCGTCGTCTCCCGTGGCGACATTTCCATACAGGATTGGCTCAGTGGTATTACTAGCTGGCGGGAAGGAGAATGGTAGGCGCTCGATTGCCAGTTGTGGCCGCCGGCTGTTGACGGGCAGACGGACAACCATTCACCGATCTGCATATCACGAATGTCGTCTCTGTATCTGACCTGCCCGGTTTCAAGGTTTACTTCCGGGAAAACATTTTGATAAACGGTTTCGCGCAAGCCGCGAAATTCTCCAGTGCGGCGATCCAATTTCCAGAGTATGCCGCTCTTTCCAATAGTCATCAGATAAGGTTCATCAAAGACGTCTATCAATACTTGTTCGAATGCTTCATCCATGTCGAGAGACTCGCCCGGCACGTGTTGGCGATACCAGACTATACGGCCGTCTTGTGGGTCGATAGCCAGCGTGCTGTTGGAATATAAAGCAGCATCGTCGGTGGAGAGGCCGCGACTCGCCGCCATCCAAGGCTTGGCTTGTGCGGTGCCAAAAAACACTAGCCCCAATTCGGGGTCCCAACTACCAGTCATCCATACATCGACGCCGCCGCGAAGTTCCAGTGGTAAACCTGCCCAGCTATCATCCCCAGGCTGGCCGGGCTGTGCTACCGTAAAGGTTCGCCATAATTCCTCGCCTGTACCGGCATCGTGCCCGGTAATAAAACAACTCTCTTTGTAGAAGCGGCCGCAACCAGAGATGCCGTTAATTACAATGCCATCGGCTACTATAGGACCGGTGGTGTTGGAATAGCCTAGTGCCTCGTCGGCTACCTCGATATCCCAGCGCACGGCGCCGGTGCGAGCATCTAGTGCCACTAGGTGAGCATCGGTCGTGGCAACATAGATTAGGTCCTGCCACATAGCCAGAGTGCGAAGCAAACCGCCGTTGCGCCCGCCTTCGGGGAAGGTTCTCTGATACTCCCACAGTAAAGTGCCATCGCGTCCGTCCAGTGCCTGAACAACATTGCCAAAATTGGGAATGTAGACGATGCCGTTTCTAATCAATGGTCCAGGTTGACTGCGCCCGGGCGCCATGCCCCATACCCAAGCAAGGGTCAGGTTGCCCACATTATCCTTGTTAATCTGATCTAGCGGACTAAAGCCATGACTGTTGGGACTTCGACGCCAATAAGTCCAGTCTTCGGCAGCTGGGTCTGCCAGTTCGGCATCACTAACATTAACGAAACCATTAACAGGCAGCCAGGAACGGGTAATGGCGCGTTCGGACCGATATACTGTAGCGATCTCAGGCACTGCATTGAGAGAGTCAGGGGAAGGTATCGTTCCCGCCTGTCCTGGGCGGGGGATGCGCTGCACGATCGCCGTGCCACTCGCAGACTCGCTATTCAAAAAGGCTACTCCGGGGCTGGTGAGGCTAAGAGTTCTGTCACTGCCTGGCACTGCATTCTCGGCTAGAAGAAAGGCGACAAGTGCACTGTATTCTTCCTCACTCAATGAGCCGGGCGCCTGTGGTGGCATGGTTCGATCCAGTAAGTCTTGAAGCTCGGTTACGTTTCGATTGCTCCAGTTAGCACGAAAATTACCGTCATTGAGTGCGGGTGCCTCGAATGCTCCTTGGAGATCTGTAAGGTGACATGTGGAACAGTTTTGTTGGTAAAGTATCGCTCCAGCTTGAGCTTGAGACTCCGTGTACGAGGCCTGTTCTAATTGCTGCGCGACAGCGCCACTATAGCAAACCAGCGCTGCCAGGAAGAGAGCAGGTTTAATTGCCCGGCAATCTGGTAGTCGTGGTTTCATTAGGCTGTCCTTATTTACTCACCGTGAGAATTTCCTGTCTAGCGCGGCGTTCTGTAACGGCCTCGGCAAACTGCTCTTCATTCATATAGGTGATTCCCACCCAGGCGTGACTCATCTCGTCGACACCGCGGCGGCCAAATACTACCCACTGCTCGGGGTCAGGATTTAGCGGGTTATTGACAGTGTTATCAAACACCGATGTGAATTGTAAGACGGTGCCTTTGGGAAGCAATGGCTTGGCATCGTCGGCATAGAGATAGGAAATCTGCCAGTTGTGATTGTACTTGTTCACCTGACTGAGCACTTCCTTGCGGCCATCCGGGAAGATGGCTTCCATGGTCATCACTTTGCCACGCATATGCAGGTGAGGCCTATAGCTGTGGATGACGGCCGGCGCATCGAGTACGTGTGTACCTTGTAATACTTGATAGCCATGGGGAGGGATAACAATATCCTGCCCTCTCGCCATGCCATTCAGCCCATCTACCCTGAACATGGCTTCGCCGGCGGTTTCTAGTTCGGGAGTGAAACCTTCATCGTAGAACCACAAGCCTACCTCAACCACGTCATCTTCCCCTTCTGCACCGACAGGGAAATAATGTAAATTCCAAGCTATATGGCCATTGGCGGGAACCTTCATGCCTGTGCCATCGGGATAGACCTCCCAAGACTTTCCAACACCATAGCGAGCAAGTGCGACCTGACGTGTTTCGCCCTCTGGCACCAGCACGGCGTGACCGTGATGCACCACCTTTTTACCTAGTGGGTAAGAAGGCTTGAATTCTGCGGCACGCAACCAGCGATCTTTCTCCATGCCTTCGAAGGGCACGTCGGGTGTCCACCATTGATCCTGGCCGTTGGCAATTACATCGAAGGGTGTTGATTTGATTATCAAATCCGGTGGGCCAAGCTGTTCGGTTAGTTGCCAAGCCGAGCCGCTAGGAATTTCGATGGGAGTGGGAAGATGCGCAGGGTTTCCTTCCGGTGCGCCGCTGTCCACCCAGGAAGAGATTGTCGCGATCTGTTCATCACTTAAGGAGGCGTCGTTCTTGAATTCCTGAATGCCTGTGGTGGTATCGATGTGCCAAGGTGGCATGATGCGTTTGCTGGTGCGGTCTTTAATCAGGGCGGCAAACGGGTTCACCTGTTGATAGCTCTGTAATGGCATCGGGGCGATGCCTTCGGGGTTATGGCAGGTTACGCACTTTTCTTGAAGTATTGGAGCGATATCACGTGAATAGGTAATGTCCTGAGCTTGCGCGTTTCCGATCAGGGATGCTACGAAAACGGCGGCTAGAATACATGCTGTTTTACTTTGCTCTATCTTGCTCATGGTTAGTTAGCTCCGTGTTAGTTGCTCACGCTGATGTTGTAGTAGGCATTGCTGTGACAACAATAAAATTCAAAAGCAGCAACACTGTCGATGGTTTGTAGACGGATAGTGTATTCACCGGGTTCGGAGAACGTCGCATTCACGCTGGCGTGGCCCGAATCCGTGGTAATCATGGCTTCCTGGGTGTCGAACTCGACCTCGCCGGGTCCGGCATGATGTGACCACCCCGTCCATATCTGCGGATCGGGATGCTCGATCCAGGCTTCGATAGTAAGTGGCTGTCCCACAGTCGCGCTAAGGGTAGCGCGATTATGGATGCCCTTACGTCCGCGTACACCAGTCTCATTAGCCCCGAGCCTTATCAGTGGGGCCAGATCGCCGCGCCCCTTGGACCTAGGTTCATCGAGTACATAAGCCGGCTTCAGGTGTCCGGGGACGCTGAGGTTTTCGCCTGCGCTGGATAGATGCCACACAATCTTTTCTTCGCGGCCAAAGTCTTTCGGCACGGTGATGCTAAAGGCGCAAAAAATGTGACGATAGCGCGGTGGCAGCGGATCAAAATGAGTGGGAAGCTGAGTGGGAAAGCGTGTGTCGCTTAGATAATTTGCTTCGCCTATAGGGATATCCAGTGCCTGTTCGGAATTCAAATTGAAATAACCGAAGCACATGGTGTTGCTGCCGTCATCATTCTGGAACCAGCCATCAAATAGTGGAATCACCGGCTGGCCATGTGAGCGAATGAGTTCGGCAGACCAGTATTGCTGAGAAAGTTCGATTTGTTGCCCATGGATGCTTGCAGGCAGCAGGGAAAGCACAAGTGCGATTGTTAGCTGAGGTGTAACGAATCGGGGCATAATCGATCGTCCGGGCGCAGGCCCTTGTTAGAGTTTTTTGTTGTTATTTTGTTCGATACTACGGTAAAAACCACATTATGTCTTGTTTTCTGAACAGTTGGGTCGCTCTCAAAAATCCTGCTAGACTGCACCCAATGCTGCCGAAATAAAAACAATACGTTGAGGTGTCACCCGATGATTAAACACCCCTTTCTTTTTGTAGTCTTGTGGCTATGCTCTGCGGCCGCTTTTGCTCAGCAGGGTGCGCCTGACGGGGAATGGCCTACCTACGGGGGAGATCTGGGGCATACTCGTTATTCGCCACTGGAGCAGATTAACGCAGAGAATTTCTCTGATCTTGAGGTCGCTTGGCGCTTCAAAACCGACAACCTGGGGCCGAGTCCGGAATATCGTTTTCAGGCCACGCCACTGGTTGTGAATGGGGTAATGTATACCACGGGCGGGTCGCGCCGCGCCGTAGTTGCTCTCGATGCGCGTACCGGCGAATTGCTGTGGAAATACGCGCTTAATGAAGGCGCAAGAGCGGCGAATGCGCCGCGACAATTGTCCGGACGTGGCCTTGCACTGTGGCAAGACGGCGAAGACACTAGGATTATATATGTGACACCTGGTTACCAAATGATTGCGCTCGATGGATCGACCGGCAGGCCGGTGCAGTCATTCGGAGTCGAGGGCATAGTCGACCTGAAGCAGCACGCCGATCAGATGATTGATCTAGAGACCGGTGAGATAGGGCTTCATTCGACGCCGATAGTCGCCAAGGATGTAGTAATAATAGGAGCAGCACATCGCACCGGTGGTAACCCCCGTAGCCGTGAGAACGTGAAAGGCTATGTAAGGGGTTTCGATGTGCGTACCGGAGAGCGGCTATGGATATTCCATACTGTTCCAATGCCCGGCGAATATGGTTATGAATCGTGGCAGGATGGCTCCGCCTCCTATACAGGAAACACCGGCGTGTGGGCGCAGATATCGGTAGACCTAGAACTCGAAACAGTCTATTTGCCAGTTGAGGCAGCCACCGGCGACTACTTTGGTGCCAATCGACCTGGCGATAATCTATTCGCCGAATCCCTTCTGGCCGTTGATCTTTATACAGGGGAACGCAAATGGCATTACCAATTTGTCCACCACGGCATTTGGGATCACGATATTCCCTGTGCGCCTATTCTGCTTGATATCATCGTTGATGGTCAGTTGCGTAAAGCTGTGGCGCAGCCAACAAAGCAGGCATTTCTCTATGTATTCGACAGAATAACCGGCGTGCCAATCTGGCCCATTGTTGAAAGATCGGTTGGGGTGGGCGATGTGCCAGGTGAATGGTATTCACCAACCCAGCCTATGCCGACCCGTCCACCGGCTTATGATCGCCAAGGGGTAACACCAGATGATCTTTTGGATTTCACGCCGCAGTTGCATAGTGCGGCAGAAGAGGTTGCCAGCTGGTACAAGATGGGCCCGTTGTTTACGCCTGCGGTAGTCAGCAACATTGATGGTCCTCTTGGTGTTTTGATGGCACCTGCCACTGGCGGAGGCACTAACTGGCCTGGAGGTTCATTCGATCCGCAGACCAACATACTCTATGTTTCTTCTAATAGTTCGGTTGCTAGTCTTGCCGTGGTGCCACCTTATCCGGGTCAATCGGATATGGCTTACATTCAAGGCAATGCAGCCACCGGTCCGCGCACCTCCGGTGGCGCCGGATCTTCCGCAGGTGGCGGGCGAACAGAGTTCAATGCCGCGGTGGGGGAGCGGCCGGTTTCTTCCCGCGGGCGTCCTCCCATCGGCTTGCGCGTTGATGGTCTGCCGTTATTGAAACCACCCTATGGGAAAGTTACGGCAATCGATATGAACGAGGGCTCAATACTTTGGCAGATTGCACACGGGCAGACGCCCGACAATATTGCTAATCATCCTGCTCTGGTCGACATCGACCTACCGCGCACCGGTCAGAACGCGTCGGTGGGCACGCTCGTGACGAAAACCTTGCTGATCGCAGGCGAAGCACAGCTAACAACAGATCCCGATACCGGAGAACGCAGGGCGATGTTGCGTGCTTATGACAAGGCAACTGGCTTTGAAGTTGGAGCAGTCACCTTGCCGGCCCCGCAGACAGGTTCTCCTATGACTTACCAGATAGAAGGGGAGCAGTATCTGGCCATTGCAATAAGCGGGAGCGGTTACTCTGGTGAGATGCGCGTATTACGTTTACCCTAAAAATAGTTAATTGAATCGAGGAAGCATTGTGAAAAACCTATTCTCTGCAATCTTGTATTGCTCGCTTTGCAGCATCGCCGCTGTGCATGCTCAGTCCAATGTCGTGCCTGGTGCTAACGGGCCTATTACGATCACGCCATTAATTCATTCTTCGGTTCAGCTGGAGTATGGTAATACCGTTGTGCAGATTGACCCCTGGAACAGAGTCGGTCTGCCGGGGGCGAAACAAGCCGACCTAATTCTTATAACAGATGATGTAGGCCATCATCAGGACGTAGAGGCTATAGAGAAATTGTCAGGCCCACAAACTGTGCTGGTAATGCTAGAGAGCGGCAGAGCGAAATGGCCGGATGGGATTGTGATCGCTAACGGCCAGATGATTCGTGTCAACGGCATGACAGTTGAGGCAGTGGCAGCCTATGACATTATTCTCGGAGAACCGTCTCATCCCAAAGGGCAGGCCAATGGCTATGTGTTAACTCTCGGTGGTACGCGTTTCTATTTCGCCGGCGTCACGGAATGTGTGGATGAGGTAAAAGTGTTGCAGGACATAAACGTGGCATTCATGCCTTTGAACGTGCCGCTTGGCCGAATGACTCCGGCTGCGTCTGCTGAATGTACAAAAATTCTCGAACCTGATGTGGTTTATCTTTATCACTACGATCAGGACTACGCTCGACGCGCACTGAATCCTGCTTACGAAGGCACGGCCTTGCCCGGTGGTATTTCGGTTGCTGAAAGCCTGGATCTGTTCGAGGAGGAGCTAGAAGAGTCGGGCATTGACGTGCGGCGAGGAGATTTTTATCCGCCGTTGCAGTGAATTGGTACTGACAAGTTTGTCCTATGCAGGCGACAACTATCCTGCGAGTCCTTAGTCATTGAACCGGCACTGCTAGCCAGTGAAAGCGATTAGCCAAGAGCAGAAGCCCATAGGCTGGACATAACGAGCAGTATGAGCTTCAGGAAAACGGCATTAGAAATGGCAGTGATTTGGCTCAACAAGTAAATCTTGTAGACTAGATGATTGGTTCCTCAGTGCAAGCCATCGTTATTGCTTCGGTTTCTTGATAACAATCAAGAGCCGTCAGGAATTTGAGGCGGGGAAGGGTGTATAGTAAGAAGAGGAAGTACGCTAGCAGAAGTTAGCGTGCTTTCTCCCCTTAAATTTTATCTTATCCCATAATTCGAGAACGAAGATCCATAATCAAAGTGGCTACGGCATATCCGTGAATAGCACTTGTAAATGCTACCAAGAAATCTTCCCCATACCCACCAACAACAGGGATAGCATTTCCTAAGGTAGCGCCCATAAGTGGAACTGCTATAGCGGCCCCGTATATCATTGCTTGGGCTGCTCGGTCATCTACAGGGCTCATTACACCATGGACTAAGCCAATAGCGACTAATAACAATCCCCAGTACTCAAAAGGTACAAATATGCCTATAAGACTTATTGCAATGGCTGCGATAGGGGCGATTTTATCTATATTCATGCTAATTCCTCTTTTTATTAATTTATACCTTCAGTGAATTCTACAAATTGAATGCTCAATTTATAATTGGGACTAATTACTAATAGCAAGACTATTAACTACTCCCTTTGAGCATAACTGTCCATAAAAATTTGAACTTATCAGGAATGGGGAATTAAATGATTGATCGTTCAGATAAGGTCAGGATTAGGGGAGGCTCATACTTTTACAATTGATTTTTCTAATTCCTGATCTATGAGCGCCTATTACTTTAGTCTTTAGCGCTAGAATAAATGGCCTGGAACGTGCTACTTATCTAGATGCTAAAGTCCAAGCTGGTGGTAGTGGATTGACCCTCGATCTCTTCTAGAACATTGTCTGAAATACGCCTAACGAAACGAGTACGCCGCCGACACCTGGCATTGTTGTTGAAGTTCTAAAAATCGGTGCGATAAGCAAGGCGGATTAGGATAGACCACAAAGCCCATAAACTATTGAATAGTTACGCTGACCCTGTTTCCTGGCGACCCCTTCTGGCAGAGCTTTGTCCAGTGGCGCGGGCCGTTTAGCATGACCTGCCGTCTGAATGCGAGCCGATTGGTTAATGATGGTGAATTTTGCCGCGAACGACAACGCTTCGTTGGCCGTGTTTCCAGCGGCATCCTCGAGGAAATAGAAGACCAGTGAGCTCTTCAGGTCGAACTATTTCTCTCAGCGTGAACGGCACTTTATAGTCTGGCATCTAGCGCTTTTAGTTTTCTCACTTGGTAAATTTAACTTCTGGCGACAGTGTACGTCTACGAGTTAGAGGTTATTCCAATGGGAAGACCCTACTCTATTCGTAGTTAGTTGCTTAGTTTTTTAGGGTTGTTAGACTGAATCTTGTAGAACCTTCGATGCTGACCCACTTTACTACAAATCATCAACAGGCGCGCTGTCTCTGCGTAGTGCAACGCGTGGAAAGGAACAGGTATGTTAACAATTAAAGACTTAACCAAGACTTACAGTAACGGTGTCCAGGCACTCGCCGGCGTCAGTCTGGAAATTTCCGAGGGCATGTTCGGTTTGCTTGGTCCAAATGGAGCCGGCAAGTCCTCTCTTATGCGCACGCTGGCGACGTTGCAGGAAGCAGATTCGGGAAGCGCCTTCCTCAATGATATTGATATTCTCATTGACAAAGAGAAGCTGCGCCAAGTACTTGGTTACCTGCCACAGGAATTTGGGACGTATCCCCGAATTTCGGCAATTCGAATGCTGGATCACTTTGCCGTGTTGAAAGGCATTGTAGATAAGGGTGAGCGAAAGGAGTTGGTTGAACACTTGCTGAACGAGGTGAATCTGTGGGATGTACGCAAGACGGCGGTAAGTACCTATTCCGGCGGCATGAAACAACGTTTCGGAATAGCCCAAGCATTGATCGGTGATCCGCTGCTGGTCATAGTGGATGAGCCAACGGCTGGGCTCGATCCACAGGAACGTCGCCGTTTCCATAATTTGCTGGCTGATATCGGTTCGGACACGGTAGTGATTCTCTCGACACACATTGTCGATGATGTCAGTGACCTTTGTTCGAACATGGCCATCATGGGCGCCGGTAAAATTCTCATGAAGGGCCAGCCGAATGAAGTGGTTGCGCAACTTGAGGGCTCCATCTATAGCAAACTTATTGATCGATCTGCCTTGATCGAGCATGAGTCAAATTACCGAGTTCTGTTTTCGACTCTGGTAGGGGGCAGAACAAAAATTCATATCGTAAGTGATTCCAATCCTGGCGATGGCTTTGAGGCCAGTGGCGCCAGCTTGGAAGATGTTTATTTCTCCACACTTCACGATAACAAAATTAGTGTAGCCGCCTAGCAATTAGTCAGTCTGCAAGGAGTTTTCACTCTTATGTTTGCCCCTATTTTTCGCTTTGAGATGAATTTTCATGCCCGGCAACCACTGGTCTACGTGGTATCGCTGGTATTGTTTTTCCTCAGTTTCCTCGCCACCGTGTCTGACAATATTGGCATCGGAGGTACTGTATCTAATATCAATATTAACTCCCCGTTTAACGTGATTGTGGTGCTAGCTAGCATCAGCTTCCTTGCCTCATTGATCGCCGGTGTTGCCTACGCTTCCAGCCCGATATTAAGAGACTTCGATCACAATGTGGCGGAGCTGTTCTTCACCACCAGAGTCACCAAATTTGACTATTTGATGGGGCGATTCTGCGGGGCAACGATTTTCAGTTTTGTCGTTTATTTTGCTGCCGCACTAGGTGTTCTTCTAGGAGAGTTAATGCCCTGGCTGGACCCTGAGCGGATGGGGACTATGCGGCTCGATGCTTACTGGTTTGCCACCTGGGCCATAGCCATTCCCAATATATTAATGGTTTCTACACTAGCATTCCTAGTAGCGACACTTACCCGCAGTCTTATGGCGAGCTACGTAGTGCTGGTGTTTGTGTTGATAATCAGCTCGGTGATCTCGTCACTTGTGGACCCCGAAGATTTGCAGCTTCTTAGCCTGTTAGATCCCTTCGGGCAGGTAGCTATTACTGAGATAACGCGGTACTGGACTCCATTCGAAATGAATGAACTGGTGATTCCCGTGGAAGGTAACCTGTTCTACAACCGCCTGTTGGCGGGCGTGTTATCACTTGTATTCATAGCGCTGGCGTACCGTTATTTCCCCTTCTCGCTGGATTTTGTGAATGCAAAAAGTAGGTGGTTGCAGCGATTTGGACGTTCATCAAAGCTGCGCGCTGACAAGCAGGCGCCCGCAAGAATGGCTACTGCTCAGCGCAGTAGCGCGAACACGAATTTTGGTTTTCGCGCTCAGCTTACACAGTTTGCATCACTTGTTCGTATTGAATTTCACAATATTATTATCGGCAAGGCGTTTCTTGTGATGGCGTTGCTGGGGATGTTCCAGGTAGGTGCGAATGCCTTATTCGGACTTGCCGGTATTTTTGGTACTGAAGTTTATCCGACGACTTCGGCTATGCTGCTGATAATAAACAGCGGTTACTCCATTCCTCTACTAGTTGTGTTGATCTTCTATTCGTCTGAATTATTGGTGCGAGACCGAAATGTCGGCGTAGCTGAGATGATGGATTCAATGCCTTATCCGAATTGGGTCATTATCGGGGCCAAGTTGCTTGGTCTGATGTCGGTGGTGCTTGTGATGTTATTGGCGGCAATGCTAGCGGCCGTGCTCGTGCAAATCTTCAAGGGATACTACGACTTCAATTTTGTGCAGTACTTCTTCGGCCTATTCTCGTTCTTTCAGTTTCCGATCTGGTTTACCTGCGTGCTGGCCGTATTCGCTCAGGTTATAACCGGAAACCGTTACCTGGGGATGTTTGTTGTAGTGATGTACTTTGCCGGAACCTTGTTTTTGCCGCAGCAAGGTTTCAACCATAACCTGTATCTGTTTAGCACTCCGGGAGTTCCCTATTCGGTATTCACGGGGTTTGGTCCTAACTTAAGCGCCTTCGTCTGGTTTTCCGTTTATTGGTCTTTGTTCTGTGCTTTATTGCTCATCGCGATGCACCTGGTATGGCAGCGGGGGACCGAAATTAGGGGCCGCTTTCGTTGGAAGAACATCAGGTCAAGGTTTAGTACACCGGTGGCTATCGCTGCGGCCATTTGCTTGCTGGCATTTGCAGGTACAGGATGCTTTATTTTCTACAACACGAATGTGCTTAACAGCAAGCTCAGCATCCTCGATGTTGAGGAGGGATTTGCTGACTACGAAAAAGCCTACAAGCAGTACGAAGACCTCAATTCTCCAGACATTATGTCGATTTACACCGAAGTGGAACTATTTCCTGAGGACAGGGAAGCCCACATTGAAGGAACCTATACGGTATCGAATAATTATGATGAGGCGATACCTGAGGTGCACTTCACGGTAGCAACTTACCTTTCCATCAATGAGCTCAATGTGCCGAATTCCACGCTCTCTCATTCCGATACCGATTTGGGTTACTACATCTATCAACTTGATAGACCTATGCAGCCTGGCGAATCTTTCGATGTGAATTTCGATATCGATTGGCTGACGCCGGGCTTTGTTAACAACTCTGCGACTACAAGCCTGTTGAGTAGTGGCACCTTCTTCAACAACACCGAGGCTTTCCCGTTGCCGGGATATAACAATAGCGCAGAACTGCTAGACAATAATCGGCGCCGCCGATATGACCTGCCCCCTGTAGAGCGAGCGGCCAAAATCGATGATGAAAGCCAGTGGGATGTGGGGCTGGTAACTCGAATGCGCGCCAGCTACGAGGCCATCGTCAGTACAAGCAATGATCAAATTGCAGTGACGCCGGGTTATCTCGAGCGGGAGTGGGAAGAAGGCGGCCGTCGCTATTTTCATTACAAGATGGATGAACCGATATGGCCATTTGTTTCCTTTCTCTCGGCAGACTATGAGATGAAGAGCGACAAGTGGAATGATGTCGATCTTGAGGTTTACTACAAGCATGAGCAAAACGTAGATAGGATGTTAGAGGCATCGAAGAAGTCGCTGGATTATTTTACGGCCAATTTCAGCCCTTACCAGTATCGCCAGTATCGTATCTTTGAATTTCCGCGACAGCGGGGCGCCTTCGCGCAGTCGTTCCCCAATACCATCCCGTTTTCCGAAGCCATTGGCTTCGTAGCCGATATCCGTGATCCTGAAGCAATCGACTATGTGTTTTATGTCACGGCTCATGAATTTGCTCACCAGTGGTGGGGTCATCAGGTTGTTGGTGCAAACGTGCAGGGTGCAGCCGTACTAACTGAAACACTCGCGCAGTACTCGGCGTTAATGGTGATGGAGAAAGAGTATGGCGCAGCTCACATGCAACGTTTCCTCAAGTATGAGCTTGATAATTATCTGAATAGCCGTGGCGCAGAGGTGTTGGAAGAACTGCCGCTGATGCTGGTGGAGAATCAAGGTTACATTCACTACCGCAAAGGTAGCTTAGTGCTCTACGCGCTGAAGGACTACCTGGGCGAGGACACCGTCAATCTTATACTGCGTGAATTCATTGCCGATTGGGGATTCAAGGGCCCGCCGTATCCAACAACTAGACATCTGTTGGCGAAAATTCGGGAAAACGCACCGCAGGAATACCAGGGCATCATCACCGACCTGTTTGAAAAGATTGTCCTCTACGATCTGCGGGCAGAAGACAGCCACTACACAGAATTGCCTGATGGCCGCTTTGAAGTGACCATAAATACAGCCGCCAGCAAGTTCGAAGCAGATGGGCAGGGGGAAGAAACTGAGGTGGCAATGAATGCCCTAATCGACATCGCCGTGCTTGGCGAGGAAGATGAGGAAACCAAGGTGCCTGAAATTCTTCATATCGAAAAGCGGCAGGTCGATTCTGAGAATCAAACGTTTGTCTTTGTCGTGGACAGCAGGCCGGTGTCTGTTGGTATCGATCCGCTGAACAAGTTGATAGACAGAAATCCAGACGACAACACGGCAAGAGTTGAAGTGCTTAATTAGAAAATTTCTGCGCGTCTAATTGGATAAAAAATAAACGACAAATTAGTAGTGACACTAAAAACTTAAGATTAATCTTGGTATTGCATTATGTAATCAAGAAACTCGCCTTGTGTCCTATAAGTTTTTAGTACTGCCCTAGAGTCACCCTTGATAGATTGGCAGTTAACTTATCAGCACACTAGGCTGAGCTTAGTATTGCTAGAAAAATTTCTTGCTCGTCGTGTCATAGGATCAATAAAATACAGCTGTTGTGCTAATAGTTGCATGGGCTGACTGTAATCGGCTGATTTAATCGGCTGACGTAATTGGGGATAGTAAGTATCGTGCAGTAATGGCCAGCCAAGGCTTTGCATATGCAGGCGTAGCTGGTGGGTCTTACCTGTTATTGGGTTTAGCTCAAATAGGGCTTTGTCGGCTGAGCATTGCACACAACGGATATGGGAATGGCTGTTGGCTGGTCCTTCGACAGAATGCATCAAAAATCTCGTTCCGGTTTTCTCCAAGCGATTCTTAACTTCCCATTGTTGGTTAATCATCGGAGGGTTGCCATTCGTTCTGGCGATGGCCTGATAGATTTTTTTGACTTGATGTGTCTCAAATAGACGGTGGTAATGCTGACGTGAATTAGGGTTAACTGAAAACAATACCAAGCCCGCAGTCGCTTTATCGATGCGATGCACGGCTTGCAGTTGTTGGTTTCCGGTTTTATTGCGTAAGCGATTTTGCAGGCATTCTTCAACATATTGCCCCCCCGGAGTGACGGGTAGAAAATGCGGTTTGTACGCCACTAAGATAAATTCGTCCTGGAAAATAATTTTTTCTGCAAAAGGAATGACAGGTTCACTGTCAACTTCGCGATAATAATAAACGCGTTGCTGAGCAGCAAAAGGGGATGTCGCGCTAATTAGACTCCCATCATGCCAATGAACCTTGCCCTCAGTCATACGTTTTTGCCACTCTTCACTTGTTATGGCAGGGAATTTGAATACAAGATATTCTAGAACAGTCGTTATTCCTAGGCTGTGCTGAGGCAGGCTGAGCTTTGATGGGGACGTTGCTATAGCCATAATTGCCTTTGTAATTGAGCCTATATAAATTTTTTGAAATCGGGTCAGAGTAAATATCCAGTAGTTTTTGGATTTAGGTGTCTCCTATTAGCTTCTGATTCACTGGATATTTACTCTGACCCCTTCGCTTTCTCTCAATCTGATTCTCGATCCCAAAGCTTTTGCGTCATTACGCCTGTAGCACGCTCGATGACCTCCATGGCATCTAAAATTAGATCTTCTCGCCATTTCTGACCAATCAGCTGTATTCCCGATGGCAGGCCGTCCACCAAATCAACCGGCACTACGCCCGCAGGCATGCCCAGATAATTCACACCATAACTATAGATGGAGGAATCAAAAAGGTCTTTAACCCCTTCGAAGGTTTCATCAAAGTTGCTGGGATAGCCTGGGCGCATTAAGAAAGGCGTCAATACCAGTGGATAGTCCGCCAATAAAAGACTCCATTCGCGCACCATGCGAGTACGCTCTGCAAGACCGAATAGATAACCTTCGGCATCCACCATGTCTTCCAGTTTGTAATAACAACCGAATATCTGATTGATGATATCGCTACCATGTTCTTTGTACACAGGCTCGAGGGTCTTCTTCATTTCGAAGTTGGTTACCTGAAGCCAGGCTTTGGCAGGTTCAGCGATGGGAGGAATTTCAATCTCCTGGATCTGGTACCCCGCGTCTTCAAGAATGGACGCAGCCCGGTCCAAGTTGGCAAGAATGCCCTCATGAATGGGATAGCCATGGGCTTCACGGCAATAACCGACTTTCGATAAACTGGAGCCTGGCTGACTAAAAGGCATTGGCACATGCCAGGGGTCGCGGGGATCATGCCCGATCAGCACCTGTGTCGCGAGCCTCACGTCTTTTACCTCGCGGCAAATTGCACCTTGCACCGACATGAGTTGTGCCAGAATGCCACGCTCAGCTTTAGCAGAGGGAAGATAGGCTGGCACTCGCCCCAGCCCTGGCTTAACAGTGCTTAAGCCACAGGCCGTCGCAGGGTAACGTAGCGAACCTGCAATATCATTGCCGTGGTGAATGGCGCCAAAACCCGCAGCCGCAGCCGCAGCCGCTCCACCGGATGAGCCGCCGGGCGACATTTCCAAATTCCAGGGATTACGTGTGAGGCCATACAGCGGATTATCCGTGGTTAAGCGCATGGACAATTCTGGCGTATTGGTGCGACCAATGATGATGGCGCCCGCGTTCAACAGATTTTGTACAAGGGGTGAATTGTCTGGCGCGATGACATCTTTGAAGGCCTCCATGCCATTGGTAGTTGGCCTCCCTTTAGTATCGACATTCACCTTGATGGTTACGGGCACTCCGTGCAAGGGCCCTAGTTTTTCACCACTTGCTACCGCGTTATCGGCTTTTCCCGATGCCAATAGCGCCTGTTCTTCCATAGGATCGACGATGGCATTTAATTCGGGGTTTTTTTGCGCCACTCTCCCCAGCACAGATTCAACAAGAGCGGTTGCAGTAAAATTTCCGTCACGAACCCCTGCTGCCTGATCGGTGGCGCTGAGTTGCCAAAGTGGTGTCATGCGTTACTCCATATTTGAATACGACTACTGGGAAGAAAGGAACATAATAAAAAGGGTCACAGTAAAATACAGCAGATGATAGAAACTGTGAAGTCCACCTTGGTAATCCATAACGGTAATCAAGAGGCCCACCTTGCGCTATTTAGTTGCTAAACTGTTAGTGTCAGCGTTACCTTCTCTGACCGTCTAGCTACCTGATAGACAGCACCTGTAGTATCTCGCGTGTACAGTTCAGGAAAATATTTAAGAATTTAGAGGATTAGTAAAAATGAACAAGCTACTAACAACGATTACTCTGCTCTGTTTTGTCGTAGCTGCAAGTGGATGCGCAGTAGGTCAGCAAATTCAGACGATTAGATCAGGCGTACTTACCGTCGCGGTAACAGCGGGCGCCCCCACGAATCAGTATGACTCACAGCTTTGGATCAGGCAGTATGTGGAGCAGTTTGCTGTCGAGCAGGAGCTGGAAATTTCTTGGGTCGTCGTTCCTTTTAACGAATCGTGGCTACTAGCCAGCGCAGATGAAGTCGATTTAGTCGCAACCAATGTCGCGAATTTTCCAGACCGTGCCCACCCAGGCGCGACATTTTCTGCGCCGTTTCTTTATGAGCGAAGGGCGTTGCGCATTAATCCCGAAGACCAGGAACGCTATGAGCACATTAGTGACTTCATTGGAAAGACCGTTGGGGTCGTTGTAGGGATGGCGGCTGAGCGGGATGTTAATCGTCGTGCACCGGATGGAGTTATCGTCAGAACCACCGACACGTTCGCTCAGCTATACGCAGAGTTCGATATTGGGGAGCTCGATGCAATCGCTGAGGCTGAATATTATGCGCTCGATGGTCAAATTATTCCGTCACACGGCGAAGAAATAATTCTGATCGATCACCATGACCTTACGCCAGGACAGCGCGAAGAGTCAGTTTTCGTCGTTTCCGATAATAGTAAAAATTTGCTATCCGCAGTGAATGCCTTTATTGCCCAAACTAAATTTCCACTCTAGTAAATCGGGGATAATCGGGGACAGACCATGTTTTTAGCCCATT
>Ga0209632_10002480_pt1 | contig 17670 bp, 15 predicted proteins | sample COG_10_FD_184754 | JGI IMG/M metagenome (GOLD analysis project Ga0209632, IMG submission 184754) | Pelagic Microbial community sample from North Sea - COGITO 998_met_10 (SPAdes) (version 2) | ecosystem: Environmental > Aquatic > Marine > Neritic zone/Coastal water | place: Helgoland, sampling... | reverse complement strand
TGGCGGGCCAATCTGCCTCAATGGCCCAGAGCTGTTGCTTCGACTTATCGTAGCCTTGCCAGAGTTTTAGATAGGACATTCCCGTTGCTGGGTGCACTGCGTCAGGCAATACTTCCGAAAGAGGCTGCAGCACATAGGCATTTTCGGTTACTTCAGGACGCGGCAACTCTATACCGCAACACATTCCCGACTCATCGCCATATAGAATGATGTCGATATCCATAGTACGCCCAGAAAATCTAACTTGATGTCGATCTCTGCCCAACTGATCTTCCAGCCGTTTTAGAATCGTAGCAACTTCGTCTAACTTCTTGTCAGTGTCGGCAAGAACCACGAGATTAAGAAAATTGTCACCATCGAAGCCAACAGCTTGACTCTCGTAAGTTGTAGAATTGCGAATATTATCGAACTCGAGACTCAGCGCACCCAATGCCGCCCGAATGTTCAATTCGGCGTCGATGTTACTGCCTATGCTTAGAGCGAGGATCGTCACAGGTAACTCACTTACAGAAAATTATCGTGGAGGAAATTAGTGAATCTACTTACTTGTGCGTTCAATTATCACACCTACATCTTTTGAGCCGGTGACGGCGCCGGGCTTACCCAAACGCAGCTTCAGCCAGGGCACAGAAAACTCTTCCAATACGATCTCGGAGATCTTCTCGGCCATCGCCTCTACTAAGAAAAATTCCGAACCTTCGATGAACCCTATAAGGCGCTTAGCCACTGCCTTGTAGTCTAAAGTGTTTTCAATGTTTTCGCTGTTCGCTGCCAAAGAAATGTCGGTTCCCATTTCGAGATCCAAACTCACGACCTGCCTCTGCTCGCGCTCCCAATCGTAGATGCCTATGATGGTTTCTATCTCAAGTTCACGAATGTAAACGATATCCATTGCTAATCCTTCATTCTAAAGTCTAAGAGAAGCGCTGATCCTTGCCTGATCAGATGGCAGGCAGAGCTTCCAGTGACCAACGCGGTTGTGCACGTATTTCCAAGTCGTCTTTCTGGCCTGCCAACAATCGTTGGCAGCCAGCATAGGCAATCATTGCGCCATTGTCGGTGCAGAATCGAGGCTTCGCGTAAAACAGCTTCGCATCAAATTTCGCTACTGTTTTTTCCAACACCTCACGCAACTGCAAGTTTGCCGAAACACCACCGGCAATGATTAGCGTGTGCATTCCTGTATGCGCTAATGCGCGACCACATTTGATCGCGAGTGTCGCCACCACCGCCTCTTCAAACCCGCGAGCAATATCTGCTCGCTGTCGTTCAGTCAAGTTTCCATTGGCATCAGCAGCCTTAGCAATAGCTGTGCGCACGGCAGTCTTTAGTCCACTGAAGCTAAAATCCAATCCAGGACGGTTCGTCATCGGGCGCGGAAACGTGAATTTCCCAGACTCTCCGTCTACTGCCAATTTAGCCACATGAGGGCCACCCGGATAGGGCAGACCCAACATCTTGCCGACCTTATCAAACGCCTCACCTGCAGCATCGTCCAGAGATTCGCCCAACAGGGTATAACGACCAATGCCTTCGACCTCTACGAGTTGTGTATGCCCACCGGAGACCAATAGAGCCACGAATGGAAACGCCGGCGGTTGGTCCTCCAGCATAGGCGCCAACAAGTGGCCTTCCATATGATGAACGCCGAGTGTTGGCACATTCCATCCCATGCCTAGAGATCGACCAATGGAGGCTCCAACTAGCAGCGCACCAACCAAACCGGGTCCCGCTGTATACGCTACTCCGCCTATATCGGATTGCTTGATGCCCGCCTTAGTGATCACTTCCTCGATCAGCGGCAACGTTTTCCGAATGTGATCTCGGGACGCAAGCTCAGGAATTACGCCGCCATATTGCGCGTGTATTTCAATCTGGCTATACAAGCAGTCAGCCAGTAGACCGCGCTCACTGTCATAGAGCGCGACCCCAGTCTCATCACATGATGTTTCAATACCCAGTACTATCAACGGTTTAACTCTCTCATTTTTGCTCTCACTAGCGCTCTCAATCTATTCTTTTTTACAATCTGGATGGCCGGACAAGTAGCAATCATGCCAAATATTGAGACATATCCCAAATTCCCCGTACTTTCGCCTTTACTTTGACCAATTTCCTAGCTGATAAGGGCTAATTCTTTTGCAATTAGGGCCTCAGGGCATTAATATTAGCGCCCCTCATATTCAGCGTCCCTGAATTCTGTGGACCATTCTTGATATTAGGGCCGGAACGACGAGCAAGCTAGCTTGTTTACACAAATTAACAGTAAAACTATTAAGGTAGGTGTTTAGTTCAATGCCCCAGGTAAAACTTAAAGATAACGAGCCTTTCGATGTGGCCCTGCGCCGCTTCAAGCGCTCTTGCGAGAAAGCAGGAATCTTAGCTGAAGTGCGTCGTAGAGAATTTTACGAGAAGCCCACTGCGGTGCGCAAACGTAAGGCTGCGGCGGCGGTTAAGCGTCATTTGAAGAAAGTACAGCGGGAAAGCAAAAAGAGCCAACGCCTGTATTAGTCTTACCATCGGGCAAGCATCCTCGATGTGCTTGCCCTCGCTGCGCTGCGCAGGTACCCGGATCAACATGTCTGACAGTCCTCTCAAACAAGCCTTCACCGAAGCAATGAAAGATGCCATGCGGGCAAAGGATAAGCCGCGCTTGGGCACTATTCGTCTTGCGTTGTCTGAAATCAAGCGCGTGGAGGTTGATGAGCGTATCGATCCAGATGACGCTCGAGTTATTGGCATTCTGGACAAGATGATTAAGCAACGCCGCGAATCCATTCGCCAATACGCGTCTGCAGATCGCCCGGAGTTGGTTGCTCAGGAACAGTTTGAGATCGAAGTTATTCAAGAATTTTTGCCTCAGGCGCTGGAAGCGAACGAGCTCGAACAAATCATTAAGTCGGCTGTAAGTGAGTCGGGTGCAGCCTCGATGAAGGAAATGGGCAAGGTAATGAATTTGGTTCGCCCACAAGTGGTTGGACGCGCCGACATGGCCGAAGTCAGCAAGCAGATTAAAGCGTTACTCGCTTAGTTAGAGCGGGCATTCAACGCCTCCCTCTTTTCTCTCCTAAATCTTTGCCATGGAATTTGTTCTCCCTAAATTGGCGAATACTCCCGCAGCAACTACACCCAGATTTGGATACAATAGCCTCAAAGTGATGACTCGGCTTAGATAGCCAAGAATCGCGCTACACCGCCACCATTTGAAACTCTGGACTGCTGACCCATGGCTGGACTAATTCCACAAACATTCATCGATGACTTGCTCAGCCGAGCAGATATCGTCGAGGTTGTGGACAAGCGAGTCACTCTGAGAAAGTCTGGCAAGAACTACTCTGCTTGCTGCCCCTTCCACAAGGAAAAAACGCCGTCATTTAGTGTGCAACCCGAGCGTCAATTCTATTATTGCTTCGGTTGCGGAGCCGGCGGCAACGCCATCGGCTTCATTATGAACTTCGATCAAACAGATTTTCCGCAGGCGGTGGAATCTCTTGCGCGGGACAACGGCATGGAAGTACCACGCGAAGAAAATGCCGCAGCAACCCGCAGGCAATCGGAGAACAGCAAGCTATTCGAAGTCTTGGCGCAAGCGAGCAAATTCTATTGTCAGCAACTGCGCCGTCATGCGCAGCGTAAATCCGCCGTCGACTACCTGAAAGCTAGAGGCGTAAGCGGCGAAGTCGCTCGGGATTTCTGCATCGGTTATGCCCCGCCTGGCTGGGACAACCTATTGAAATCGATTGCTGCAGATGCCAATGAACAAAATTGTCTCCTCAAGGCTGGTATGGTTGTCGAGAAAGAAGCCCGAAAAGACGAGAGTCGCGAAAGCGGCAACACCGTCGCTGTTCGTTACTACGATCGGTTTCGTGATCGAATAATTTTCCCTATTCGTGATAGCCGCGGGCGCACTATCGCCTTCGGTGGTCGAGTTCTTGGCGATGACAAACCAAAGTACCTGAATTCCCCAGAGACGCCTGTCTTTCACAAGGGTGCAGAGCTATATGGCCTCTTCGAGGCAAAGAAGGCGAACAACAAACTCAAACGCATACTCATAGTCGAAGGTTATATGGATGTCATTGCCCTAGCACAGATGGGTATTCGTAATTCGGTTGCCACACTGGGCACAGCGACTAGTGATCGACACCTAATTCGACTCTTTCGCCTGGTGCCTGAAGTTGTATTCTGCTTCGATGGCGATAACGCGGGTAGAACTGCAGCATGGCGGGCCTTAGAGGCAAGCCTCTCGGAGATGCAAGATGGCCGTCAGGTGAAGTTTCTGTTTCTCCCCGAAGGTGAAGACCCTGACACATTGGTGCGCAAGATCGGCGAGACTGAGTTCAACCTATTGATCGAGAAGGCTACACCGCTGGAGCAGTTCTTCTTCGACAAGCTGTCGGAGGGACTCAACATCAGGACGATCGAAGGCAGGGCAAGATTAAGCAATGTTGCGAAGCCCTTGATCGCCAAGTTTCCGAGGGGTATCTATGGCCAGCTCATGTTGGACAAACTCTCTGAGACTCTGGGTGTTGCCAGTGAATCACTGGACAAGCTAATCGATTCACAATCGAAGCAATCGAGAGGCAGTTCAGCGCCACCACCTTCTCCCTCACCTTCTTCGGACCATTCCTCGGACCATTCTTCGCCCCTGTCAGAAGCTGCTTCCTATGGGCCCGATTTCGACCAACCCTCGAGATCTTGGAGCCCTAGCCCAAAGCGCACAAGCTCGAACCTGAACGTCTATCGCAAGCCTGCCGCCGTGAAGGCTATTGAGTTATTAATGCAGAACCCAGAAGTCGTTTTGTCCATAACTAAGGACCTATCGCCGCTTCATTCTGCTGGAGATGAAGGCCGACAATTGCTGCTCTCTCTCATCGAGATGGTAAAGCGCGACCCCGATACCGACACCCCTACTCTGCTCGGCTATTGCAGCGGATCCCCCTTCGGCAATCAAATCACGCGACTTAAAAGCGAAAATATCACCCCCATAGAAGGGCTTGAACAGGAGTTCCTGCAAATTCTGGACAAAATAGTGTCGGATGTCGTCAAAAAACTTGAATCACAAAAACTCAGAGAGGCGCTCTCGAAGATTGCCGCTCCCAAACGCCCCGAACCAGGCGACGCGTTACCTACCGATAGCGATATCCTTCCGACTCCCCCGCTCTAGCGGCTTGCAAAACCAACAATTGACCCCATGTATAGGGCCTATTCAAGGCGTGATTTAGCCTGTTTAGCGATATACAAGTCGGGCTCTAAGCCTATATAATGCTCGGCTCAGTTTTATTCACCCACTACCTGGCTCCTGCGCTAGGGAGACGAGAGTTCATGGTCGACTTAATAACACCACAACCCAGCCTTAAAACACTAATCGCGAAAGGAAAGGAACAAGGCTATCTAACCTATTCCGAGGTCAACGACCACCTTCCGGAGTCTATCTCTGACCCGGATCAGGTTGAAGATATTATCCAGATGATTAATGACATGGGTATCAAGGTGTTTGAAGCAGCTCCCGATGCGGATGCATTGCTGCTCAACGAAGAAAGCGACAGCGGTGCCGACGAAGTCGCCGCCGCCGAGGCTGCAGCAGCGCTGGCCGCAGTTGAGAACGAAGCTGGCCGCACTACGGACCCAGTGCGCATGTATATGCGCGAGATGGGTACGGTCGAACTCCTAACACGCGAAGGTGAAATCGTAATCGCCAAGCGCATTGAAGAAGGCCTGCGCGAAATAATGAATGCCATGGCCTACTTCCCAGGCACAGTTGAGCATGTACTCAATGAGTATGCGCTGGTCGCCAGTGAAGAGAGAAGACTCAACGAGCTGATAACAGGCTATCTCGATATCAGTGATGAAGCGGTTCCAGTTGGTCCACCTGCGATAAGCCAACTGACGGCCCAAGAAAAACAAGACAAAAAAGATGCTGGCATTGAGGACGATGAGGATGAAGTACCAGTTGGCCCTGATCCAGAAGAAGCTAAGGTTCGCTTTACTGAGTTAGCAGTGCAATACGAGCTGGCCACTACTGTAGTTGCCAAGCGTGGACGCCTTAACGAAAAATCCAGAGAAGAGCTCGCGACACTGGGCGAACTATTCAAGAGTTTCAAGCTAACTCCGCGTCAATTTGAGCCACTGCTCAGCCATGTTCGCGCCGTGCTTACTCGACTGCGTCGTCATGAGCGCACCATCATGAGCCTAGTTATTCGCAGTGCAAAGATGCCACGCAAAGTCTTCATCGCCAGCTTTCCCGGCAGCGAAGTGAACCCTAAATGGATCGACAAGCACATCAAGGAAAAGGAAGCCTACTCGGAGTTATTAGTTAACGTTAAGACCGAAGTATTGCGCGCTCAAAAGAAAATTCGTCTCATCGAAGAAGAGACTGGCCTGAAAATCGCTGAGATAAAAGATATCAATCGAAAGATGTCGATAGGCGAAGCGAAGTCACGACGCGCGAAGAAGGAAATGGTTGAGGCTAACCTGCGTTTGGTGATCTCCATCGCGAAGAAATACACGAACCGCGGTCTACAGTTTCTAGATCTAATTCAGGAAGGCAACATCGGCCTGATGAAGGCCGTAGACAAATTCGAATATCGACGCGGCTATAAATTCTCCACTTATGCTACGTGGTGGATTCGACAGGCGATTACACGCTCTATCGCTGACCAGGCACGCACCATTCGTATTCCTGTTCACATGATCGAGACAATCAACAAATTAAATCGCATCTCCCGCCAAATGGTTCATGAGAAGGGCCGCGAGCCAACTCCAGAGGAGTTGGGCGAGCGCATGGAAATGTCGGAAGACAAAGTCCGCCGCGTGCTGAAGATCGCGAAAGAGCCTATCTCCATGGAGACACCCATTGGCGATGATGAAGATTCGCATCTTGGCGATTTCATCGAGGATGCCACCGTAGACTCACCAGTGGATTCGTCTATCGATGAAGGCCTGCGCGAAGCAACTAAAGATGTTCTGGGCAGCCTGACAGCAAGAGAAGCAAAGGTACTAAGAATGCGCTTCGGTATCGATATGAATACCGACCACACGCTAGAGGAAGTGGGCAAGCAATTTGATGTGACCCGTGAGCGCATACGCCAGATCGAAGCGAAGGCACTACGTAAACTGCGCCATCCGACACGCTCGGATCATCTGCGCAGCTTTCTCGACGAGTAGAATTAAGAGCCTCGGCATCACTTCATAGTGCAGTGGTGCCGCCTCAGCTTTTCCGCGCCCCTATTCCGTATTAATCACAAAAAAGGATTTATAAAGTAATTCAGGAGAGTTTAATGCCCGGCGTTTCAATCAAAGATAAAGTAGTACTAGTTTCCGGTTCCAATCGCGGCATTGGCAAGAGTTTTGCGATCCAAGCTCTGGAAATGGGTGCGAAGAAAGTTTACGCAGCGGCAAGAGATAAATCTAAACTGGCAGAACTTGCCACGAAGTATGGTGACAAGATTGTTCCTCTAACTCTGGATGTCACAAATCAAGACCAAGTAACTGCAGCAGCGGACGCAGCTGGCGATGTTGAAGTACTCATCAACAACTCAGGCATGGGCGGGGGCGGACCGATGGTCGGCAACCCTAATGAGGCAGGCCAACGCATGGAAATGGAAGTTAACTATTTTGGCATCATAAAAATGTGTGACGCCTTTGCCCCTATTCTGGGCGCAAACGGTGGCGGCGCTATCGTGAATATTCTCTCGATTGCCGGTCTTAGCAGTTTTGCTTTCGCGCCAGGTTATTCAGCATCGAAGGCTGCCGGCCGCTCACTGACCCAGGCACTACGCGTAGAACTCGCTAAGCAGGGCACGTTGGTCTCCGGCGTATTCCCCGGCCCAGTAGACACTGACATGGCCAAGAACCTACCCATGGACAAGGCCTCGCCCGATTCCGTTGTGAGTCATGTCTATGAAGAGATAGCCAAGGGCTCTGAGGACATCTACCCAGACCCATTCGCTGTCCAGTTCGCTGCAGGCGTGCAGGCAGACTTCAAGGCTGTAGAAAAAGCGAACGCGGCAGGCTTTTAGGGCTTACCAACAGCCACACAATTAAGTAGAATTCAGTTCCTTTTGTAGCCATAGCAGTCTGAGTTAAAGCTCGGAAAGTTATGACAAGGCCCGAGCATTGTAGGCGAGGCGTCAATTTTTCGATTGAAGGAGCGTACTGGAGTACGTGACTAAGAGAGAACAAATTGAACAACGCAGCATACGATGCTCAGGAGAAGATCAAAGGGCCTATAACTCAGCTGGTTAGAGTAGCGGACTCATAATCCGTTTGTCCGGGGTTCGAGTCCCTGTGGGCCCACCAAATAAAAAGCCCGATCACTAGTGAGTGGTCGGGCTTTTCTTGTCATGTGGCTTAGCGCCAAATCGCAACGCTCCAAACTACTGTATATTTACTCTGACCCCATTTATTAACTCGGTTTTCATCGAAGAACTAGTAGACTTAGATGGAGGCAGCCCCTATATTTCCTGTGCACATAAATCTGATTAACAGGAATAGATGCCATGCTCACAAACCTTCGATCCCGAATAATTCTCACTGTCGCAGTCATCATTGCTCTGACGATAGGAACTGCCTCCGCGGCCGAGTTACAGTATCAAGGTCCAGTCACTCTCGAAGGCACCGAGCAATTTACCCTTACTGCGCAAGCCATTGATCAGGTATTTCGCATTGATGTAGCCCTACCGTCCAGTTATGGGCAAACAGACCAGAACTACCCCGTGGTCTATATGATGGACAGCAATTTAATGTTTACGGGCGTGATGAACGGAGCGTGGGGCCTACAGTTTGGACAGGAAGTTCCCGAAGTCATTATTATCGGCATCGGGTACGCCGTCGAAAATCTTTTAGAAGTTGTTACTCTTCGCAATCGAGATCTGCTGCCAACCAATGATCCAGAATTTGAAGCCCAAAATGGTATGCCGGATGATCTCAGCACCGGAGGTGCGGAGGCGTTTTTGGCATTCATTAACGAAGAAGTTAAGCCAGCCATGAACGCGCGTTATCGTATCAATACCGACAGTCAGTCCTTAGTGGGTTATTCATTTGGTGGAGAATTCTCACTGTTTACTTTATTCACTCACCCCGATGCATTCGATAACTATGTCATTGGCAGTCCCTCCATCTGGTGGCACGATACGGTGATCTTCGACTACGAAACGCGCTATGCCGATGCTCACGATGATCTGCCGAAGAATGTCTACATATCTTCCGGCGCGTTGGAAGAGGCGCCGGACGGCGACGATTTCATGATGGTTAGCAACGCCAGGAAAATGACAGAGTTACTACAGTCACGCAACTATCCCAACCTAAAAGTCAGCTACAAAAATTTCGCAGACGATACACATGCTACGTCCTATTTGCCTTCGGCGATACAGGGCCTTCGATTCGTATTGGGAGATTGAGTTCATCTTTCTCAGCCACATCTTGCCTATTTAAACGTGCTTTTCATCTAGAATTGGAAAGCCCCATACGATAATTAGGTAACGGGGTTGTTGGATGAAAACTCGCTCCGAGAGCAGCCTTGTAACTGGAACTAGTGCGGTGATCAATGTGTGTGTTCAATTTAGATCGGTGACCGCTTCTGGCCGAAAGCGGACATTTTAAAACGTGGTCTGTCCCCGTTTATACAATTAATCAGGAGTCAACGCGCATGTTTAAATCACAACTTAAAGCACTTTCCTTAATCGTCTTTTCTTCGTTAGTTGTCAGCCAGAGTTATTCGGCTGACGACAGCAAGAAACTCGAAGTCTCAGAATCCGCCTTCAAATGTATAAGTGCGTTAGCGGCGAGCGGAAGATTTTTTGTTGATAACATTTTGGGGAATCTGGATGCAACTCTGGCGGTCGCCAATTCCAATAGTGGAGGTAATTACCCTCCCGGATCTTTACTGACTCTAGTTCCTGACGAAGCGATGATTAAGCATCAGCAAGGTTGGAATCCAGCCACCAACGACTGGGAATTTTTCCTGCTAGATCTTTCTGCAGAAGGCGCTAGTATTTCCGCGCGAGGCGGCGCTGAAGTGGCTAGTCCATCGGGAAGCTGTTTTGGCTGCCACCAGCTGGCACGCCCCGAGTGGGATCTGGTCTGTGGCGTCGATCACGGCTGTGCACCGATTGCATTTAACCTTGAACAAATTCGAGCTGCCCAAGCGATGGATCCGCGGTGCACTAACGAAAACTAAGGCTTAACAATTAAACCTAGGAAAGGGGCCAGAGTAAATATACAGTAGTTAAAGTGTCCGCTTCTGGCCGAAAGCAGCCGGTCAACCGAATGATAAAATCGTCGTCGTGATATCAAGGCTTAAGCAATCTCACTAGGAATCAATTATGCGAAAAATACTTGTCCTGCTGTTACTCACGGTTTCCTGCAAGATTCTAGCCCAATCAATTCTGCCTGGGGAGGAGAGCGCCATTCGTGCAGTTCGCGATGGCATTCAGATTCCCGCCCAAGCCCCTAATAGAGGACGAGGAACCGGGCCATTTGAAACCTTAATCATAAAAGATGTCATGCTGATCAGTGGTGAGGGCGCACCACCAAGGGGCCCAGTATCTATCGTTATTAAAAATGACCTGATTGAGTCCATTGTCGGCTCAGCACCCAGCATAGCTAATGCCGAAGTAATTGATGCCTCGTCTATGTATGCATTGCCAGGCTTTATCGACTCCCATGTCCATATTGGCAATACTGGTCAGGGGCTCACTGGCCCCATTACACCTCCTGAGTACGTGTTTAAACTTTGGTTAGCCCATGGCATTACTACTGTCAGAGAGGTGGGCTCAATCATGGGGCTGGATTGGACAGTCGAGCATGCAAGACGGAGCGATGTCGGAGAAATCACCGCGCCCCGAATTGTCGCATATGCCATGTTTCCGGGCGGGAGCATTACTGGGGCTTCAGAAGCAAAGGCATGGGTTGAAGAAGTTTATCGTCGTGGAGCCAAAGGTGTAAAACTCCGCGGAGCCACTATAGATGCGACTCGAGCGATCTATGAAACCGCTGCTGCATTGGGCATGGGCACTGCTAGTCATCATGATCAAACCTCTGTGTACTCAGTCAATGTGTTAGACAGCGCGCGTATGGGGCTCGACAGTATGGAACATTGGTACGGACTTCCAGAATCCCTGTTCACCGACCGCACCATTCAAGATTACCCAGCGGACTATAACTATTCACACGAGCAATGGCGCTTCGGTGAGGCGGGCCGGCTGTGGAAACAAGCGGCACCGCCAGGCTCTGACAAGTGGAATGAAGTGAGAGATGAGCTTATAGCCCTGGACTTTACTCTGTCACCCACGTTCACCATCTATGAGGCTAATCGGGATGTTATGCGTGCACGAGATGCTGAATGGCACGCCACCTATACTTTGCCTGCACTACAACAATTTTTCATGCCCGACCCAAGGTTACATGGATCTTATCATTTCGACTGGACAACGGCTGATGAGGTGGCGTGGCGTGAGAACTTTCGCTTATGGATGGATTTTGTTAGTGATTATAAAAACCACGGCGGCAGAGTGGTCACGGGCTCTGATGCTGGTTTTATATTCAAGCTATTTGGCTTTGCCTATGTGCGCGAGCTGGAACTGCTTCAAGAAGCAGGCTTTCACCCGTTAGAAGTAATCCAAGCTGCCACACTCAATGGAGCAGAGTTATTGGGCATGGAAAAAGAAATTGGATCACTGGTGCCTGGCAAGAAAGCCGATATCGTCTTGGTGTCTGAGAATCCCGTTGCCAATTTCAAAGTGCTCTATGGCACCGGCCACATGAAACTGAATCTAGTCAGTGGCGAGTTAGAACGAGTTGGTGGTGTGAGCTACACCATTAAAGACGGTATCGTCTTTGATGCTAAGCAACTTCTTGAGGATGTAGCCACAATGGTAAGAATTACAAAAGACTAAACAGAGTGTACAGTCCACGCTAATAATTGATGCGAAATTAAGGTATTGACAAGTTAACTGTCTCAATCGGCAAAAGCCCCGATTAGGAACTCCTATATTGCCACTGCCTTTTCCCAAGACGCAAAAGCTCGCAGTCGGAAATATCGGTAGTTTTTGGCTGACACCAAATGTCTGCCTAGGTTAAATAAGTTATAGACAGCAGCATGAGCACCCAAGAATCGTTGTGCTTGATGTATCGATTTGAACTTACGCATCCCCCGCTCCCTCACTCGCGTAGGTTCGTGTGAAAGCTCGCTACGATTGTTGGCATATTGCGATGTGTCGTGAATCGTTTGAGGGATAAGTTCTCTATGAGCCACGTTGTAGCTTCGCAATTTATCCGTAACAATCTTTCTCGGCTCACCTCTATGTTTCCTCAGCAGCCGCTAAAAGAACCGCTTTGCAGCCTTTCCATCACGTCGCTTCTGAAGAAATACGTCCACCACTTCACCATCCTGATCGACCGCTCTCCATAGATAATGTTGCTTACCCTGGATCTTCACAAATACTTCATCGATGAAGAAGGTATCGCCGTATCCCTGATGCTTTCTTCTCAAACGTTGGGCGTACTTCGGCCCGAACTTATTGCACCATAGACGAATGGCTTCATAGCTCACCTCAACGCCTCGTTGTGACATCAAATCTTCGATATCGCGATGGCTGAGGGCAAATCGATGGTAGAGCCATACGGCGTATTGGATGATTTCGGGCGGGAAGCGATGGCGCTTGTATAATTTTGGTTGAGTCATGAGCTGAATACTGGCAGATTGGAAGCTAACTTGTCAGTACCCAAAAATGAACTGCGTCAAGAAAAGCATCCAACAGACCATGACTTACAGCTACGCCCACCATATACAGCGGCTGATGGTCACTGGCAATTTTTCTCTATTAGCTGGTTTGGCTCCCAATGAAGTTGACGAGTGGTATTTGGGTGTTTATGTTGACGCAATACAATGGGTTGAACTGCCCAACACACGGGGCATGGCGCTGTTTGCCGATGGAGGTTTAATAGCATCCAAACCTTATGCAGCTAGCGGCAACTACATCAACAAAATGAGCGATTACTGTAAAGGCTGCGTGTACAACGTAAAAGAGCGAATCACGGAAGATGCTTGTCCGTTTAACGCCTTGTATTGGCACTTTATTGATAGACACAAAGACCGTTTTGCCGGCAACCCTCGAATGGCATTCCCTTACAGCACATGGCGCAAGTATTCATCACAGGAACAGGCGAATATTATTGCTAAAGGTGAAGAATTGCTGAGTGACCTAGAATCTCTTTGAAATAACTGGGCAACCAGGGACACTGACAACTTTGCAACTGGTATTGACAAGTTAATCGTTCAAGTTGGCAAAAAACACCACTAACCCGACTTATAGTGCTGCGGTTTTTTCCTAAGACGCAAAGGCGCGCAGTCTGAAATGTCGATCGTGTTCTGCCCACACCAAGTGACGCCCAAGGTTCAACAAGTTGTATACAGCAACATGAGCTCCCAAGAAACGTTGCGCCTGATGCAGTGGTTTAAACTTGCACATACTGTGCTCTCTCACTCTTGCAGGCTCGAGCAAAAGCTCAGTTCGATTATTGGCATACTGAGATGCGTCATGAATCGTTGCAGGAATCAGCTTCCTGTGAACCACCCCATAACTTCTCAATTTATCAGTAACAATTTGGGTTTTAGTTCGGTGTTCGATCTCTAAAACCCGTTTGAATTTTTCGACTTGCCAAGTTCAGGAGAGGTTCGGTTTCCGTAAGGCCAGAAGCTCGAAAAAAGAAAACGCACTAAGACTCTTCAGCTTATTCAAAGCAGCCAAGTCCGGTTCCACTGCCTCATAACCCGTTTTTTGGGGGTTCGAGAGCCTGCCAGAACGTCGGCCACAAAAAAAGCCCGCTCCCCTTTGGTAGTAGGCTTCGTCGACCGATCGAAAATTGTCTTTGTGAATTTCACGCCGCTTTAGCCAAGAATTTCCTGCGTAGCCTGAGTACAGCCAAGAGATATTGGGGACACTAATAACAGAGTAAGTTAACTTGCTATCCAACAATAGCTTCCACCTTTGGAAAGCCAAGTCTTCGCTACCTTACTATTTCATCAGTGCCCCCAATATTGATAATCTTCTCAGCAACAAGATAGTCAATAATTGTACTAACCTCGCCTTCAATCGTTGAGTTCTCCGTATGTAAATGAATGTCTGGCTCGATAGGCACTTCGTAAGGGTGACTAACACCAGTAAAATTCTCAATTTCACCAGCTCGAGCTTTCCTGTATAAGCCTTTAGGATCTCGACGCTCAGCTTCAGTAACTGAGCAGTCAACATACACTTCAATGAACCTGAATCCACTGTCCTCATGTAATTTGCGAACCATATTGCGGTCAACTGCGTAAGGGCTTATGAAGCTTGATAGTACAATAACACCCACATCGCTAATAAGTTTCGCGACTTCACCAACACGGCGAATGTTCTCACTTCGATCTGTCTCCGAAAATCCGAGATTTTTACTTAAGCCGAGCCTGAGATTATCGCCGTCAAGCCGGTATGACACTCTGTTTAATGTATGCAGAGCTTTTTCTAGAGCTATCGCAATACTACTTTTGCCTGCACCAGATATACCCGTAAACCAGATTGTCACACTAGTTTGATTCAGCAGGGCTTGACGATCCGCGCGAGAGACCTCGCCTTGTTGAGGTGAAATATTCATAACTCTATACTCTATTCACTATTCACTGATAAGAAATTTGGCGGCCACAGTGCCAGTCACCGCATCGCTGCTAGGTGTCAGGTGTCAGGTGTCAGGCCGACATGGTGTCGAACCACCTTTATTCTCTTGATACCGCTCAACTACACCTTCGCATGCAACCATTGCATATGCATCTCAAACTGCGCTAGCAGATCGCCTGTGAGTTGCTCCACGGTATACCCTGCCACGTCGTATTTCTGGGGTCCTTCGTTTAGGTGAACTTCGGCGCGCCAGTATGTTTTTTCCTGGTCGCGTTGGGGCAGTTTGGGGAATGCTACAGAGGGAATGCCGTATTCGCGCAGGCGAATCTCGTACTTAAATTCTGTGTTGGTACCATGATCGACAATTAGCTTGATCATGGTGCCGGCTTCTTCGACGCGGGACTGCAATTGAGATGCATCAATTTGCAGCGCTACTGCCTGCATGGCCGGTCTTACTGTTTTTTCAATAAAGTCGCGAACATCCTGTTGCCGGTGTTCGCCGATTAGTGCGCGCAGTCGCTGTTGCCACTGTTTCGATGAGGAGGCTTGGGGAACTCTGGGCACAGTACCCGGCCCATAGGGCCGTTTGAGGGCTTCCATGTTTAGCCCCTTGTAGAGCCCTAAACACATGAGAAACATAACGCAGGCGAAAGGCAGCGCACTGCTGATTGCGGCCGTTTGCAGCGCCGACAAGCCTCCTGCAAGCAGCAGTGCCGCGGCGACGACGCCTTCAGTCACGGCCCAGAAAATTCGCTGCCACACAGGCGGGTCTTCGTTGCCGCCGGAGGTAATGATGTCTATTACCAGTGAGCCCGAATCCGATGAGGTGACAAAAAAAGTCATAATCAATAAGGTTGCCACCAGTGACATTAGGGTTGACCAGGGTAGCTGCTCTAGCATCATAAAAAGTGTGGTTGGTGAGTCTTCCAGTGCGGTATTCACCAAGCTGATGCCATTGTCGGCCAGCTCCATGATGAGTGCCGTATTACCGAAAAGGCTAAGCCATAAAAAGGTGAAGCCTGCGGGCACGAGCAGCACGCCAATGATGAATTCGCGAATAGTACGGCCACGGGAAATGCGCGCGATGAACATGCCTACAAAAGGTGACCAAGAGATCCACCAGCCCCAGTAAAATAAAGTCCAGTCTCCCATCCATTCGATAGGCTGATAAGCATGGAGGTTGAACGTCATATCCACCATGCTCGATAGATAGCCGCCGACGTTTTGCAGCAGGGCTCCCAACAAAGTGGCGGTTGGGCCTGCCAGTAAGATGAACACCAGCATCACTACAGCAAGCAAAAGATTGAGCTCGCTGAGGCGGCGGATGCCAGCATCGAGACCAGCAACTACGGAGATCGTCGCCATGGCTGTGATGAAGACGATGAGAATTATTTGCACGGTGGTGGACACTTCCACGTCAAACAAATAGCTCAATCCCGCGTTCACCTGCATTACGCCAAGCCCTAATGACGTGGCGACGCCAAACATGGTGCCTAGTACTGCAAAAATATCGACGGTGTGGCCGATGGGCCCGTAGATTCGGTCTCCGATGAGCGGGTACAGCGCAGATCTAATCGACAAAGGCAGGCCGTGACGAAATGAGAAATAAGCCAGCGAAAGTCCAACCACGATATACACCGACCAAGCCTGCAGCCCCCAGTGAAAGAAGGTGATTTCCATGGCGCGACCTGCCGCCTCAGCAGTGCCGCCAATGCCAGTTGGTGGCTGGGCGAAGTGAGTAAGTGGTTCGGAGACACCGAAGAACAAAAGACCGATACCCATGCCGGCACTGAATAACATGGAAAACCAACTGACGTAGCTGTAGTCCGGTTCGGAGTCGTCGGGCCCGAGTTTGATATTGGCGAAGCGGCTAAAAGCGAGGTAGACCACGAAGCCAAAAAAGAAGGCAATTGACACCATGTAGAACCAGCCAAAGCTCGTCACCAGCCAATCTTGAATAGCGCTAAATGTTACCGCTGCGTGTTCGCTGAATCCCACTCCGTAGATACATACCAACACGATGAGACCGGCCGAAATGAAGAACACCGGACGGCAAATACTGTCGAACAATTTCGAGCCTGATTTTGCGTCAGGAATATGTCGTTCCATGTGTACTGCTTCCTGTTAGTGTTCTGGTTGCTGCGTTTTTCTAGGCGCTTCGCCGATCTGAGAGAGTGCAGCCAGTTCGGCGCCCAATGATTGCTTAAGTGGTCCTAAAAAAGCGCTGTATTTTCGCCACTGGCCGACGCCAGAGCTGTTCACAGGTCTGCGCACCTGTTCTGAGCTGGGTGTTCTTACATTGCGCTGGGTCTTGTGAAAATTTAGACAGGCTTGTTCGAACGGTAGGCCGCAGAACTCCAGCAATCTGCGAACTTCTCTCTCTAAATCTGCGATCACCTCTTCATTATTTACTCGCAGCACAAAGCCGGGCAGCACTTTTCCCCAATGATCCATTAGCCTTACGTAGTCGCGGTAATACAGCCCTATGTCGGCTAAGGAATAGCTGAATTCCTGTCCTTCGGCAAACAACTGCTTGAAACCACTAAAACAACAGTCAAGTGGGTTACGCCGTGCGTCGATAACCTTTGCTCGCGGCAACATCAATTTAATAAGCCCAATGTGGCGAAAGTTGTTAGGCATCTTGTCAATAAATAGCGGAGCACCCTGACGATGACTGCGGGTATCTTCAATAAATTCCTCGCCAAATTGAGAGAGCTCCTTTTGGCTCAATGATTCCAGAACTTGCGGGTAACCAGGTGTAGTGCCGTTCACGGCATGTCGGCGCAAACGCTGTGACAGAGAGAGAACATTGGGCAGCTCTAAAGTGCCGTCTACCTGGGAGTGGCTTGAAAGAATTTGTTCGATCAAGGTCGACCCCGACCGCGGCATGCCTACGATAAAAATTGGATCTGGGCTGGCATTGCCAAAGTCCCTTTTTTCGCTGAGCAAGTTTTCGGTTACGTACTCCCTCTGCAGTTCTAGCTCTTTAGTGATCTGGAGCGCGTCATAACGACTCTGT
>Ga0209632_10002475_pt1 | contig 17696 bp, 16 predicted proteins | sample COG_10_FD_184754 | JGI IMG/M metagenome (GOLD analysis project Ga0209632, IMG submission 184754) | Pelagic Microbial community sample from North Sea - COGITO 998_met_10 (SPAdes) (version 2) | ecosystem: Environmental > Aquatic > Marine > Neritic zone/Coastal water | place: Helgoland, sampling... | reverse complement strand
TGATCTATTCTTTAGCTTGCAAGAAAACAGCTTAAGTTTCACAAACTTAAAATTACAAATTAGCGCAACCTTAGGGTTGCGCTTTTTTTTGCACTATTTTAACGTTCATAGGCTATTTCATTTATTTGGCTTTTGTAACTTTACAACAATATAAATTTTAACATGAAACTATCAAAAGATGAAATTTTAAAGAAAGCCAATGCATCCTGTAAAGACACCTTGATGGAAACGCTTCAGATTGAGTTTGTGGATGCCGGAGAAGATTTTGTAATTGCTAAAATGCCTGTCACCAATAAGGTGCATCAGCCAGACGGTGTTTTACATGGCGGTGCAACTGTTGCTCTTGCCGAAACAGTCGGAAGTTTTGCATCTCACATATTCTTAGACACGGATGCGTATTTTGTACGAGGTATAGACATCTCAGCAAAACACGTCAAAAGTGTTAGAGATGGTTTTGTGCATGCCAAAGCAACCTTTATTCATATTGGAAAAACCATGCAGATTTTTAATATTGATGTGACTGATGATCACGGAAATTTAGTATCTACATGTAAGCTCACAACGGTCTCATTACCAAAAGAGCGTTAATATATGATAACACCTACTGATTTTTTTGATCAAATTGAAGCAGCTATTGATTCAAAACGTCCATTTGTTTTGTTTTCAAAACCAGGTCAAACCTCAGTAAAATCATATATTCAGTTGGATTCTGAGTCCTATACTATTAATGATTTCTCCGAATCAGGATTTCTATTTGCTCCTTTTGACCATCAAAAAGAGCGCTATTACATTCCAACGGATAAATCTTCTTTTATGGAGTTAGAGTCTGCTAAATTTACAATTAGCACGCCAAACAATACTTCAAACAGTACTGAAGATTCAAGCCATCATTTAGACTTAGTGACTAGAGCGATTAAAGAAATAAATTTATCTGACTTAGAAAAAGTAGTGGTTTCTAGAGCCGTTCAATTGACCTTAGAAGTCTGCAATCCAATTGAAATTTTCAAAAATCTATTTCAAAAGTATCCAACGGCCTTTACGTACTGTTGGTTTCATCCAGAAACAGGTTTTTGGTTTGGAGCATCCCCCGAAAGGCTTCTAAAGCTAGAAGGTAAATTGGTTTCTACAATGTCACTTGCAGGGACCCAACCTTATGTGGGTTCTAAAGAAATTAAGTGGGATGATAAAAACCATAATGAACACGCTTTTGTAACAGACTATTTACTAGACGTCTTAAAAAATTATTTGGATGGAATACAGTCAATTGGACCTAGCACGCTTAGAGCAGGAGAGCTGCTCCATCTTCAAACGCTTTTCACTGGGCGTCTAAAACCAACTAAAGAGGCCTTAAAGGACCTAATACATGCCTTACATCCAACACCAGCTGTTTGTGGAACTCCAAGAGCATTAGCTTTAGATTTTATTAAATCCAATGAAGGTTACGACCGTGAGTATTATACAGGTTTTTTTGGCGAGCTAAATGTTTCTGGCAACTCACACTTTAGAAACTCTAAAAAAAACATTGAAAATAGAGCCTATCAGACGATTAGAAAGTCTACAGATTTGGCGGTCAACTTAAGATGTATGAAACTAGTCAATACCACAGCGATTCTTTACAGCGGCGGCGGGATCACAAAAGACTCTAATCCTAATGAAGAATGTATTGAAATTCATAACAAGACACAAACGGTAAAGAGCATCCTGTAAAGCTTTAGGAAATATTTATTATTTCAATTCAATTTAAACCCTAAAAATTAAATAACTTTGCCTGTAAATGACACAGTCAAATCAACCTTTAGCACAATCGATTATTCAACGCTGTCAGGCTCATAATATTAAGCATATTGTGATCTCTCCTGGCAGTCGAAATGCGCCTTTGACTATAGGCTTTACAGGCAGTGACTTTTTTAAGTGTTATAGCATTGTAGATGAGCGTTCTGCGGGTTTTTTTGCATTAGGAATCGCTCAGCAATTACAACAAACAGTTGCTTTAGTTTGTACCTCTGGAAGTGCACTTGTTAATTATTTCCCAGCGGTTACGGAAGCTTTTTACAGTCGAATCCCTCTTGTTGTTATTTCTGCCGACCGATCTGAATACTTAATTAATATAGGCGATGGTCAAACAATTACACAGCCTCATGTGTTCGGCTCTCATGTTTTATATGAAGCCAATTTAAAAGAAGTGATAAAAAAGTCATTTCTCAAATCCTTTAAAGACAACGATTCAATTATTAACAAAGCTTTAGAGGTGGCTCATACAGCTAAAGGGCCTGTGCATATTAATGCGCCATTTTCGGAACCTTTATATGAAACTATAGAGAGAGGTAGTGATGAGGTGGAGGTTATTGAAATTAAAAAAAGTGAGTCGATAGTTTCGTTGTCAAAATCCGTTATAAAAAAGTGGCATTCTTCAAAAAGAAAAATGATTTTAGTAGGGGTTAATGCGCCTGAAAGTGTCAAGCAGGTTTACTTAGATTTAATTGGGAAAGACCCTTCAGTTGTAGTGCTTACAGAAACTACATCTAATTTACACCACTCCAATTTCTTCCCTAGTATTGACCAGTTAATAAGTCCCTTAGATGCGACGGATTATGAAGCCCTTCGGCCTGAAATATTATTAACTTTTGGGGGGATGGTAGTCTCTAAAAAAATTAAAACTTTTTTACGTGCCTATGCGCCCAAGGTTCATTGGCATATTGACCCAATACAAGCGAATGATACTTTTTTTTGCTTAACAAAGCATTATAAATGCACTGTAAATAGTTTTTTTAAACATCTTACAAGCACTAATGATTTACCTGTTGAAAGTCTGTATTTTAAAACATGGAATCAGGTTAAGTTAAGACGATTAGAGAAGCACAAGGCTTATGTAAAGTCAATTCCTTTTTGCGACTTTAAAGCGTTTGATAGTATTTTGAATTACATTCCAAACAATTTAATGGTTCAGTCTAGCAATAGCTCAACAATTAGATACCTACAGCTATTTGACCTAAACAGCTCTCTTACTGTTTTTTGCAACCGTGGCACCAGTGGTATTGATGGCTCAACAAGTACGGCTGTTGGTGCAGCTACAGTCTCTAAAAAACCTACTGTTTTTATTACTGGTGACCTAAGTTTTTTTTATGATAGTAATGCGTTGTGGAATAACTATATTCCATCAAATTTTAGAATTATAATTATAAACAATAGAGGAGGGGGCATTTTTAGAATTCTTCCTGGAAATAAAAACTCAGAAAACTTCAGCACCTTTTTTGAAACGAATCATTCACTCACTGCACAATCAATCTCAGAACACTACAAGTTTGATTATGTTTCTGCAAGTTCTTCTGAAGAACTTGAAGTAAAATGGGAAGATTTCTATAATCCGAGCCAGCGTCCTAAAATTATTGAAATTTTTACACCATCTTCTGAAAATGATCGAATTCTATTGTCTTATTTTGATTTCATTAAATAGTATTTAACTGTATGATCCTTTTTTTTGTGACCTTTTTGTTTTTTAGGGGTCAAAAGATTATGTAAGCATGTCTTACACCCGACTCAAATCTAATTTTAATAAAACCACCTATGAACAAAAGAGATGAACTTATTGCTAAATACGCCAATGACTTAAGAGATAAATGCAAACATAATCCAGATATGGATTTATTAAACAAAGTAACTATCGGTTGTGGACCCTCAATTTATAACAGAGATTCTAGTACCATTTCTTCGACTAGCAAAGAAGAATTAGAGACTGTTAGACAAAACTTTCTCATTAAAAAATTAGGGCTCTCTAAAGAAGATAAACTTGAAGAAGGTATCGACAAAATTATGGATCAATATGGCCGTTCAAATCGAAATAAATACCGTGCCGTAGTTTATTACCTTTTAACTAAGCATTTTAACAAAGAGTCCGTTTATTAATATCCCTAATTATTTAATTCGGAAGCGTCACAATTTGTTGTGGCGCTTTTTTTATTTTCTCACTTGATTATCAGTATCTTTGTGGCATGATACACATAGGAGACTATAACAAACTAACTATTTTAAGAGATACAGAGCCGGGATTGTTTTTGGGCGACAACGAAGACCAAGAAGTCTTACTTCCTAATCGTTATGTTCCTGATAGCTTTGAAATTGACGACCAGATAGATGTTTTTGTCTATTTAGATAACGAAGAGCGGCTTGTTGCCGTTACGGATCACCCTTACATCAAAAAAGGGGCGTTTGCCTTATTGCGTTGTAATTCAGTAAATGACATTGGTGCTTTTTTAGATTGGGGCTTAGTAAAAGAATTGTTTTGTCCTTTTAGAGAGCAAGCCTTTCCAATGAAAGCAGGGGGTTGGTATTTGGTATACTGCTATCTAGATGAGACCTCTGAGCGTCTTGTTGCTTCAAGTAAAACAAATCGTTTTCTTGATAATAAAGAATTGTCTGTAGAGGCTTTTGATGAGGTCGATCTAATTGTATCCCACCCTTCCGATTTAGGAATGAATGTCATCGTTAATAAAACGCACTTAGGCCTTATTTTCAATCAAGATTTATTTAAAGACATTAGTGTAGGGGATAAGCTTAAGGGCGTTGTTAAGAAAATTAGGCCTGGAAATAAACTAGACATAACCCTAGAAAAAATTGGCTACAGAAATATTGAACCAAATGCCCAATCAATTTTAGAGTATTTAGAGAATAATGAAAACGGATTTATGAAGCTAACCGATAAGTCTTCTCCAGAAGCTATCAAGTCAATGGTTCAAATGAGTAAGAAAAGTTTTAAAAAGGCCGTAGGGACTTTATACAAACAACGTCGAATCCGTATAGAATTAGATGGGATTTATTTAACAACATAAAACAGTAATCCGATGCCTAAAATACAATGGAAAACAGTAAAGGAATATGAAGACATCACCTATAAGAAATCTAATGGGGTGGCTCGTATTGCCTTTAATCGTCCTGATGTAAGAAATGCATTTAGACCAAAAACAACGCTAGAGTTATACCAAGCATTATACGATGCCAACGAAGATACAAGTATTGGAGTGGTTTTACTAAGTGCCGAAGGTCCATCTTCAAAAGATGGTATTTATTCATTTTGTAGCGGCGGGGATCAAAAAGCTCGTGGTCACGAAGGATATGTAGGTGATGATGGGTACCACCGATTAAATATATTAGAAGTTCAACGTCTTATTCGATTTATGCCTAAGGCAGTCATTGCTGTGGTTCCGGGGTGGGCTGTTGGTGGCGGCCATAGTTTACATGTGGTATGTGATTTAACACTTGCAAGTAAAGAGCATGCCATTTTCAAGCAAACAGATGCGGATGTCACAAGTTTTGACGGCGGCTATGGCTCTGCTTATTTAGCCAAGATGGTTGGTCAGAAAAAAGCAAGAGAGATATTTTTCTTAGGAAGAAATTACAATGCACAAGAGGCCTTTGATATGGGAATGGTTAATGCGGTCGTTCCGCATTCAGAGCTAGAAACAACAGCTTATGAATGGGCACAAGAAATTTTAGCGAAATCTCCAATCTCAATAAAAATGCTAAAGTTTGCCATGAACCTTACCGACGATGGAATGGTAGGACAGCAAGTGTTTGCTGGCGAAGCCACGCGCTTGGCTTACATGACCGATGAGGCCAAAGAAGGGCGAGACGCCTTTTTGGAAAAAAGACCTCCAAATTTTGAAAAAAAATGGATTCCATAGCATGAGAAAATTACAAGCATGGATTTCTGCCTGCAGACTTAGAACGTTGCCATTGTCAATCTCGGGTGCTATAATAGGCTCTGGAGTTGCCTATTCAGAGGGCGTTTTTAACCTGTCAGTCTTTGTATACACGATTCTTACTACGTTAAGTTTTCAGATTTTATCCAACCTTGCTAACGATTATGGGGATGGAGTAAAAGGAACTGATAACGAAAATCGTATTGGTCCAGAACGTGCTTTGCAAAGTGGTATTATAAGTCCTAAGCAGATGCGAAATGCTATTATTATCAATGTAATTATTTGCCTTTTTTTAGTGGTTACTCTTATATATCAAGCCTTTGGTGCGGATCAGTTTTTAACCTCTTTTATTTTTATTGTGTTGGGAGTGTTGGCTATTATAGCCGCTATTAAATATACTGTAGGAGCGTCTGCTTATGGTTATAAAGCATTGGGAGATATTATGGTGTTTTTGTTTTTTGGATGGCTGAGTGTTTTAGGAACGTATTTTTTATATTCTAAACAAATTGATTTTTTAATGCTGTTACCAGCAAGTGCAGTAGGGCTTTTGAGTGCTGGGGTACTGAACCTAAATAATATGCGTGATTTTGAATCCGATAAGGTATCTCGCAAACACACCCTTGCAGGCTATTTAGGTCTAAAAAATGCTAGAAATTATCATTTAACTTTGATATTGACAGCTATGGTATTGATGTTACTATATTTTGGTTTGTCATCACAAAACCTTCCAATATTGATAATTATGATTGGATTTATACCATTATTTATACATCTTAGTGTTTTTTATAAAGTGCAAAGCCCAAAGGATTACGATCCACAACTAAAAGTTTTAGCGTTATCAACATTTTTACTCGCATTCATTTTTGGTGCATGTCATATCTTAATTTAAAATTATACTAAACCAGTCATAAATCATTTATGAAGGCTACTTTTTTTAAGCATACACTTCAATTTAAACAAGCCAGCGGCACGTCTCGGGGGGTTTTAACTTACAAGGATACTTGGTTTATAGAATTGGAAAATAATGCTTTTAAAGGGATAGGGGAGTGCGGTATGTTTAAAGGATTGAGTATAGACCATCGTGATGACTTTGAGGAGACACTTCGATGGGCTTGTCAAAATATTCACTTAGGACTTGATGCGTTGCTGGGCCAACTTGTTGCGTTTCCATCGATTCAATTTGGATTGGAAATGGCTTTTAGATCATTGAATCAAAGATCCCCCTTTGAGTTATTTCCTTCGGAGTTTACTAAGGGTCAAGATTCAATTCCTATTAATGGTCTTATTTGGATGGGAGAATCTTCATTCATGAAACAACAGATTAAAGATAAGTTAGAAGCAGGGTTTTCTTGTATAAAACTTAAAATAGGAGCGCTTAATTTTGATAAAGAACTAGCACTTTTAAAGTCCATTAGAGATGAGTTTGATGCGCAAACTATAGAAATTCGTGTGGATGCAAACGGGGCTTTTAAGCCAAGGGAAGCTTTAGAGAAATTAAAACGCCTTTCAGAGTTTAATCTACATTCAATAGAGCAGCCCATAAAACAAGGACAGCTTCAAGAGATGGCGCAGCTGTGTTTAGATACACCGCTTCCAATTGCATTAGATGAAGAATTAATCGGTGTCTTTTCTGTAACAAATAAGCAAGTTTTGCTACAAACTATCAAACCTCAATACATTATTCTTAAGCCAACTCTAGTAGGAGGTTTTAAAGGAAGCCATGAATGGATTGATGTTGCCGAGTCTCATAATATTGGATGGTGGGTAACAAGTGCCTTAGAGAGTAATATTGGGCTGAATGCGATTGCACAGTGGACTTACACTCTAAAAAACCCCTTGCCTCAGGGACTGGGAACAGGTGGTTTATTTACGAATAATATTCAAGCTCCCTTGGAAGTTAACTCAGGGCGCTTATTTTATAATTTAAAAACAAAGTGGAATTTAAAATTTAATTAATGTACATCAAACAAGCATTTAAAAACAAACACGACTGGTGGCTTTATGTGGCCGGACTTGCACTTATTGTAATCGCTGTTATTTTAGGACAAATACCTCATACCATTGCTTTAATAGCCAAAGCAATGCAGTTAGGTTTAGAACTTGGAGAATTAGATCCAAATAAAATGATGCAGTTATTAGAATCAAATCTCAATTTATTTCTAATGCTGTTATCTTTTGCAGTTGGACTTGTTGGCCTGTTTATTGTTGTCAAGTTTTTACATAAACAATCAATTAAAAGTTTAACCACATCACGGTCAAAAATAGATTGGAAGCGTTTTTGGTTTGCATTCTTATTCTGGGGTTTTATCTCAGTCATAATGATTATGATAGATTACCAGTCATCTCCTGAAAACTATGTATTTAATTTTGAGTTAAAACCTTTCTTGATTTTGGTCGCTATTGCCGTTGTTTTAATTCCACTTCAAACGAGTTTTGAAGAGTATCTTTTTAGAGGGTATTTAATGCAAGGAATCGGAGTGATCTGTAAAAATAAATGGGTGCCTTTGATAGTCACGTCCGTTTTATTTGGAATGCTTCATATTGCCAATCCAGAAATTGACAAACTCGGCTACATCTTATTAGTACATTATATTGGTACGGGATTCTTTTTAGGGATCATTACGTTGATGGATGAAGGGCTTGAGCTGGCTCTTGGGTTTCACGCGGCAAATAACTTATTTACGGCACTTTTAGTGACTGCAGACTGGACAGCTTTTCAAACAAATTCTATTTTCAGAGACATATCTGATCCAGATATAGGAACTTTTGAAATATTCAGCTCCGTTTTAATTATCTACCCGATCCTTATTTTTATTTTTGCAAAAGTATACAAGTGGACGGATTGGAAAAATAGATTATTGGGCCCCGTTACTAAAGACGCTTAATTAACTCGCAGTCAAAACATCAAAGTTGAAAGAAATCAGGACATATAAGCAGCCACACAGTTCCTTTAAATTGGACGGGGTTTTTTATGATAATCCTGGTTTATTAAACCTTGCAGGGATTTTTATTAAAAGAAGTGATGACTACCTAGTTTCTTTAGGTGTTTTTATTGAAAAATGGGTGGATTCAAATTCAGAAATTAGTCTTCAAACATCGGGTTCAACTGGAACCCCTAAAGCTGTTTTGATGTCTAAGCAATCCATGGTCAATTCTGCGTTGGCTACTGGAAGTTATTTTAAATTAAGCCCTGGAGATTCTGCCTTGTCCTGTTTGCCGTTTACCTACATTGCTGCTAAAATGATGTTTGTAAGAGCCTATGTTTTAGGATTGGAATTAAAGTGTATAAAACCAAGTTCCTCCCCTTTGGAGTCGCTTTCTAAATCTTATGACTTTTGTGCCATGGTGCCTTTACAACTCGAGAATTCAATCTCAAAATTAGATCAGATTAAAACCCTTATTGTAGGGGGTGCACCGCTTTCTACTGCTTTAATGGATCAACTAAAAAACTCAACTTCAACTGTTTATGAAACCTTTGGAATGACTGAAACAGTGAGTCATATTGCGGTTAAAAACATACGTAAATCTTTTTCTTTATTTGAAGTATTGCCATCTGTTTCTATTGCTGTAGATGCTCGAAATTGCTTACTTATTGAAGCGCCAGAATTGGCCTCAAATACAATTCAAACAAACGATCTTGTCCGTTTACATTCCAAAACAACTTTTGAATGGGTAGGTCGCTACGATGCGGTTATTAATTCTGGGGGCATTAAAATCTCTCCTGAACAGTTAGAGCAGCAACTGGAAGGGCTTATCCAGCATCGCTTTTTTATAGCATCACAAAAAGAGGCTGTATTAGGGGCGGTTGTAATTTTGGTAATAGAGAGCACAACTCCTTATAAGTCGTTAGATTTTGAAGCTATTGAGCCCCTAAAGCGCCCAAAGCATGTTTATTACGTAGATCAATTTATTGAAACTCCTTCTGGAAAGATAAAGCGTCAAGAAACACTCGCACAGCTTAAACTTGTATAACGCCCATATTAAAGGCTTTTTCTATTGGAGCATGATTTGCTGCTTCAATTCCCATACTAATCCAATCACGAGTGTCTGTAGGCTCAATAACAGCATCTGTCCACATTCTTGCTGCAGAGTAATACGGAGATACTTGCGCATCATAGCGCGATTTGATTTGATCAAATAATACTGCTTCTTTTTCAGCCGTAATTTTTTCACCTTTCTTTTTTAAAGAGGCGGTTTCTATTTGTAGCAATACTTTTGCAGCACTGTTTCCACTCATCACTGCTAATTCTGCACTTGGCCAAGCAACGATCAAGCGAGGGTCATAGGCTTTACCACACATGGCATAATTTCCAGCGCCATAGCTGTTTCCAATAATAATAGTAAATTTAGGAACCACACTATTGCTGAGTGCATTGACCATCTTTGCCCCATCTTTTATAATCCCACTGTGTTCGCTTTTACTCCCCACCATAAACCCGGTGACGTCCTGTAAAAAAACCAAGGGTATTTTTTTCTGATTACAATTGGCGATAAAGCGGGTAGCTTTATCGGCACTGTCATTATAAATAACGCCACCAAATTGCATTTCTCTTTTGGCACTTTTAACCAATTTACGTTGGTTAGCCACAATCCCTACGGCCCAGCCATCAATACGAGCATAGGCTGTAATGATTGTTTTGCCATAGTCGGCTTTATATTCTTCAATTTCAGAACCATCAACCAATCGGTTTATGATTTCATACATATTGTATTGGTCTGCTCTTGATTTTGGAAGTAATCCATAAAGATCTTTAGGATTCGCTTTTGGTTTTTTGGAAGGCTTTTTACTGAAGCCCGCTTTGTCAAAATCTCCAATCTTATCCATGATTGATTTAATTTTGTCTAAAGCATCTGCATCATCTTTGGCTTTATAATCGGTGACGCCACTTATTTCGCAATGTGTTGTAGCCCCCCCAAGTGTTTCATTGTCTATAGATTCTCCAATGGCGGCTTTTACTAAATAGCTCCCCGCTAAAAAGATACTTGCTGTTTTGTCAACTATAATGGCTTCATCGCTCATAATAGGCAAGTAAGCCCCTCCGGCAACACAGCTTCCCATCACGGCTGCTATTTGGGTAATCCCCATACTGCTCATTTGGGCATTGTTTCTAAAAATGCGTCCAAAGTGCTCTTTGTCAGGAAAAATTTCGTCTTGTAATGGCAGATAAACTCCAGCAGAGTCCACTAAATAAATAATCGGTAGTTTATTTTCCATGGCAATTTCTTGCGCTCGGAGATTCTTTTTAGCTGTTATAGGAAACCAAGCACCGGCTTTTACCGTTGCATCGTTGGCCACCACAATGCATTGTTTTCCTTTTATATAGCCTATTTTCACCACGACTCCTGCCGATGGGCAGCCGCCGTGGGATTCATACATTCCGTCGCCGGCAAAGGCACCGATTTCGATTGATTTTGATTTTGGATCTAACAAATAATCAATACGCTCTCGTGCGGTTAGTTTTCCTTTGGCATGTTCTTTTTCAATTTTGGATTTACCACCACCTAATCTAACTTGTACTAAACGCTTCTTTAAATCGGTAACAAGTAGTTTATTATAATCTTCGTTTTTATTGAAGTTTAAATCCATGACGCTTATATTTGTTACACAAAAATAACAATATTCTTGAGTTTCAAGTTTTTGTTAACGAACAATTATAAATTTATCATCATATGAAATTAGTGTACCACGAGGCTGCTTCAAGAGGATTTGCAAATCACGGCTGGTTACAAGCGAATCATTCCTTTAGTTTTGCTAATTTTTATAATGCTGAAAAAATGAATTTTGGAACTTTAAGAGTTTTAAATGATGATTTAATTGCTCCAAGCATGGGTTTTGGAACCCATCCACATGACAACATGGAAATTATTACAATTCCATTGTCAGGTTTTTTAAAGCATAAAGATTCAATGGGAAACAGCTGGGAAGAGGTCAAAGCTGGGGAAGTTCAAGTGATGTCAGCAGGGACAGGAATTCAACATTCAGAAATAAATGGTTCTAAAACCACACATTTAAGCTTGTTTCAAATATGGATTCTCCCAAATAAAAAAAATGTAACTCCTCGATATGATCAAGCCTATTTTGAGACGCCTACAACAGGGATACTTCAGGTTTTAGTGTCGTCTATGGATGGTGCTGAAACTTCTGGTTTAAAAATCCATCAGGATGCACAACTATCGAGACTTAATTTAAACGCGGGGGCTACTTTTGAGTATCTCTTAAAATCCGAGACTCATGGCGTGTATGTGATGCAAGTGACGGGGGTTTCTGAAGTTGCAGGTCAGCATTTGAATCAAAGAGATGCAGTAGGTGTTTTAAAAGTAGATACATTTTTAGTGGAAGCCCAAGAGGATGCTCAATTGCTATTTATTGAGGTGCCTATGTTGTAGGGCTGTTGGTAAATGGGAGGGTAACGATTTGGCGGTGTTTGTAAATAGCACTAAACTTTCGTAAACCAACGAACGCGCTATTTGATTTATACAGAGTTGTAGGTAGTTTTTTAAAATCTAAGTCCTATTTTCAGATTTCCCCACAAACCAAAATCAGAAAATGGATATTTATCAAGTTCCTCTTTTGTTGGTTTATATCCAGGTGATTTATGTCTAAAGGATGAAGGTCCAATGTCAATACTAAAATTCATTCCATTTTTCGCAAAATATGTTAGCCCTATTGGTAAATAAGCAGCTGATTTATTCTCTCCATCTAGTATTACGTGATTCGTGTATTTAAGTCCAATAAATGGGTTTAGTTGTGCTATTTTTACCTTTTTTAAAGGATATATTGTTGCACCAATTCCATACCCAATTACTCCAATTCCAACTTCAGCACTCACTCTTTCTAATAGCAATCTTTCATACGAAACCCCCACATAAGAACCTGTACCAAGAATATTAGCTGAGATACTGTTTTTTTCTATTTCAGGAGTATCTTGATTTTGTGCATTGGTAATGCTAAATGCAACCGTAAACCCAATTAATAATAGTAGTTTATTTTTTTTCATAATTACACAACTTAGTTTGTATTAATTAATTATCCTAATTCCTACGGCCCACCGCAATTTGGAAGAACGCGGCGAGACTGCACAGTCCCAAAGGGTGGGAGAGCGAAGCACGTAGCCATTTGGGTTCACCTTTAGGTGAATTGTGCAATATCGGTCTTGTATAAGATTAGTTACGCGTTTTAAGTACCCAATTTAGCAAATACAAACCGAATAGAAAATCTGCGAGGATTTTCGTAAGCAGGCTCGTACCAAGCAATTAATTTTATACGTTGTTAGCACCAGTTATTTCATTCGTTCTTTTATAATCTTAATGACAGTTGATGGTTTCTCCAGCTGAATGTAATGTCCTGTATTTTCTAAAATAATTAATTCGCTATTAGACACTTCCTGATTAAATTTTTCACAGTCGTTTTTAAATGTATTTATTGAATCCTTTCCAGTTATTAAAGTGATTTTAGAATTTATATTTTTATATTTTTCAGATATTGAGTTCAAATCATTTAAATAGTTAATAGATTCTTTTGACTTTGAATAAATCACTTTTGGTTGAGACCAGATTATTTGCCGTTCTTTTACTAATTCATTAATTTTTTCTTTTTCAAGAGACTTAAATAAGGATGAAACTCCATCTTTTATTTGGTTGTTAGCAATTGTATAAGAGGAGAATAAAGCAATTCCTTTTCCCAAAATCGGAGTTGCAACCAATTTATATATATTACTTGGTCGATATTTATATAATGGAGAATCTATTATTATGTATTCAATATTCTTTAATTCTGAATTTACTGCCATAAATGCAACTATTGAACCTCCATAAGAATGACCAACTATTAATGGTGATTTCAAGCCTAATTGTTTAATCAAATTTTCTACAAGAATAGCATTGTCTTTTATATGATAGTTATATTGATTTGAAGAACTAAATCCGTGACCTAATCTATCAAAAGCTGTAACTCTGTAATCTTTAGATAGTGAGTCTATAATTCCATTCCAATCTTCAATAGAACCGGGAGTCCCGTGAATTAGCAATATGTCTTTCCCTTCTCCTTTTTGTGAAATTCTAATTTTTTCACTTCCAATTGTCAAAAAATGATTTTTCTGATTTTCTTTTATTGGTAGATTTCCAAGATTTGTGTAACCAAGTAGGACGATAATAAACAAAAGAATTCCAATTGCAGAAAAGCAATATTTTATTATTCTTTTAATTTTATTCGTGTTCATTTTTCTAATTGGTGCTAACGCCGCGCTATACGCAGTGACGTTCTGGGTTTTAAATGGATGCATTTTTATGCGATTCATTAAAAAGACAAGAGAACGTTATCAAATTGCGGTATAACGACTTGATATGCACTTTTTAGTTCGATACCACCTCAAGGTGATTGTTAGCTATTCTCTTAATTCCTACGCCCACCGCAATTTGGTAGAGCGCGGCGATATTGCACAATCCCAAAGGGTGGGAGTGCGAAGCACGTAGCCATTTGGGTTCACCTTTAGGTGAATTGTGCAATATCGGTCTTGTATATGAAAAGTAGCGGATTTTACACACTAACTTTTCGGATTATAACTGATCTTTAATTTATTCATTTTGTTTCGATTAAGCGATTAAACCGCTATTTTTTATATACGTTGTTAGCTGTAGTATTTATATAGTTTCCATTATTTCATATGAATCTGTAATCAATTCCGATTTAGAGTTATCATTTTCAGAAAGTAGTGCTTTTTCTTCTGTTCCTTTTCCAATACAAATCATATGAGCATTATCTTTAAAAATATCATTCTTATAATGTTCAATATGTGAATCTATATTTTTATCATCTGCTATCGAAAGGATGGTTTGCGTGTCTTTAGGAAAATTAGAATTTATAAAATTCAATATTTTTTCTTTATTTCCGCCTTCAATATCTTCTTTGAAAATACTATCTAAAATAAATGGTAATCTGTGTATGCCGCTTGTTTTAGTAAGTATTTCGTTAAAAGCAAAATGGTAGCTTAACAATGCTAAGTGTAGTTGTACACCTTGAAAAGGAAAGCTTGAAATATCATATAATTTGTAAAACCTTTCTTCTTTTAGTGATGGTATTCCTAAACTAATATTGTTTTTGAAATAAGCTGATTTAAACAAATAATTCTTTTTTTCACGTTCACTGTAAATTTGTTCTTCAGTTTTATATTCTTTAAGCTTCTCTTTCAATAAATCAATATCAAGTTTTAAAGTCCCAATTTGTTTAATTAAATTATCATATAACTGAATGTTAGCTTTATTTTCAATCCAATTTTCTAGAGTTATTTTGTTTTCAGAATATTTGTTGAATATTTGATATTCTTTATTAATTTCTTTCTGTGTGGATTCAATTTTTTTATTTAATGAATTTATACGAGCTTGAGATTTTTTTATTTTTTCTTTAAGTTCCCTTTGTAATGAAATGGTGTCATTTTCTTCTTGAAAAAAACTATAAATTTCTTCGATATTTGCAGGAAGTATTTGGGTACAAGTTGGGCAAGAATCTTCGCCAGGAACTTGTTTTTTGTGATTTCTCTTTACTTTAGAAACAACTGAAAGTCTTTGATTGAAAAAAGTTAGTTTATTTGATTCGTTAACATAATCTTTTTCAAGAGTAATAAGGTCAGTTTTACTTGAAGAAAGAGTAGTAATTAATTCATTGGCTTTTCCCGCCAATGAATCGTTTATTATTTGTGATACTTCTAATTCTTGATTTTCTTTTTCTACATCTGAAAAGAATCTCATTTGTTGTTGCAAACTTCTTAATTCATTTTCCAGTTTCCTTTTTTCTTCTCTATCAATTACGTTTTCTATGCCTAAATAATAATCCAAAAAATCTTCTTTGAAGTTTTTGTAAAAATTTAGATTACTAAACGATTTACGTAAATAAACCCAACCAACATCTTGTGAAACATAATATGGTAAAAACATAGTTTCCATTGGTGCTTCTGAAATTCCGCTGTTAGATTCTAAAAGAAGATTGAAATTAAATAAATTGTTGAAGTATTTTTTAAGTTTTATATGTTCGGCAGATTGGTCGCTACCAATTCCGTTAAACCTCAAAATTTTGGAATTACTGTCTTTTATTAAAAGAGTTTCATCCTGTCTAATAAAAGTATAATTAAGTTTCTCATTGTTCTTTGTAATTACACAATTTAATCGAACAAATATTTCTTCTGCTAAAATTTCCGATAACTTAATTTTAGTATCATTTATGCCAAATGAATATAAAATGAGTTGAATTAAAGTACTTTTTCCAGCAGTATTTTTACCATAAATTACATTTAGTTTTTCTCCAAATTTTGTGTAAAAAAACTTATCGTTTAACTCACTATAAACTAATATTTCTTTAATATCTAATTTAACGCTCATATTGTATTGTTAATTTCTACAAACCCAGCAGAAATAACTGCTTTTAATTGTAAATCTCTAAATGTTGTTGTTTTTTTTCTATTAAATTCTTCAAAGAATTCCAAAATGCAATCTTCTTCTTGTGTGTGATTTTGAAATATTGATTTGTTGGATTCTATAAATTCGTAAATTTTCTTGTGCTCACTTTCTTTTAAATCCTTAAAATTGTCAAAACTATTCAAATAATGAAGTTTAAACTGGGTTCTATCAAAAAGTGATATACTTAAGGCTTTGCAAATCTCTTTCTCTTTTTCCCTCCAAAATTCATAAGCTAATTTTTTCTTGGTAAGGATGTCAAAAACTTTTTGAATTTCAGAAGATTCTATTCGTTTTGTTTTATCACTCAAAAGTGCAATTCCACCTTGATTAAATTTAGATTCAATACTTTTTAAGTAATAAAGTAAAGTGTCAATGCCAGCTTTGTGGTCCTCAATTAAATTGCCAAATACAACTCTAGATTTACCATATAACTGTTCGATTTGATTTTTAGGTGTTCTAGCTAAATCTACAAATTTTAAAGAAAGAGTTTCTATATTAACTTTATCAATATCATTGAAACTAACATCTGTATTCCCTTTTAAAATTTTGGTTTTTATATTAACGTTTAAATCTGAATAATTGACGTCAGTATTGGTCTCATTTATGGTTTCTGAATGTGTTACTCCATTTACTTTATTACTCTTTAATTCAATAGTGTTGTTGGTTGCGAAGTAATTTCTTTGTGAAAATGTAGATGATTTTAAAATTGGGTCATCAATTATAGTTTGACTAACTTCTGTAATCTTTTTTAAAATTTCTAATAATTTATTCAAAGACCATTTATTAGTTGCCTTTTTAGCTTGAAAGGTTTCAACTTTAGTTAGCAAATCATTTTCGTCGACGTATCCAAATACAATATCTTCTAGATGTTCTAAAATGATAAAATATTTTTTGTCTTTTATTGTCTGGTAGCTATCTAAAAGTAAATATAAAGTACAATGCTTTTGGAATTCCATTCCTACATTGGTTTGTACACCTGAATTAATTGATGAGTCTGTGCTTTTTGTCATTTAGTTCTAATGTGTCTTTATATTACAGCTAACGCCGCGCTATACGCAGTGACGTTCTGGGTTTTAAATGGATGCATTTTTATGCGATTCATTAAAAAGACAAGAGAACGTTATCAAATTGCGGTATAACGACTTGATATGCACTTTTTAGTTCGATACCACCTCAAGGTGATTGTTAGCTATTCTCTTAATTCCTACGCCCACCGCAATTTGGTAGAGCGCGGCGATATTGCACAATCCCAAAGGGTGGGAGTGCGAAGCACGTAGCCATTTGGGTTCACCTTTAGGTGAATTGTGCAATATCGTTGTTGTATATGGCTTGTTGCGTGTTTTAAGCACCTAATTTAGTAAATAAAAACCGAATAGAAAATCCGCAAGGATTTTCGTAAGTAGGCTAGAACTAGCAATAAATTATATACGGTGTTGCCAGTAGTTTTTATCTTTTAAATCTATTAATTACTTTCTTTATAAATTCGGAAATAATATTTAAGTCCTTTTTTATTGAATCTTTTTCAAATTGGCTGACGTTATTTCTTTTCGT
>Ga0209632_10002468_pt1 | contig 17726 bp, 15 predicted proteins | sample COG_10_FD_184754 | JGI IMG/M metagenome (GOLD analysis project Ga0209632, IMG submission 184754) | Pelagic Microbial community sample from North Sea - COGITO 998_met_10 (SPAdes) (version 2) | ecosystem: Environmental > Aquatic > Marine > Neritic zone/Coastal water | place: Helgoland, sampling... | reverse complement strand
TACAATTCATACGATTTTGAAGTGTGTACGACAAATTTTGGTAACCTTAACCGTCCACACTTCTCTTCTTAAATTTTTACTTTTTAAATAGCTAATTAGGTCTAAAAAGCCCAATAATCCTCATTAATCTATTGTTAACAATAATTTCACTGAGAAAGTGTGGTGCTTATAAGCTAAAATAAAAGTAAATCAAGCATTTAGCATTAAATAAATGAACAAATACCTCAACAAAAACAAGGTTTTTTTTGATTTTTTCCAATTACTAAATTAATAATTTAAAATTCAAGATGATATTTAGTTTAAATAAAATAATAAAACTAGTTAAGAAAAATATTGAGATTGCCTTACTTTTTTTATTGTTATTGATTACTGTTGTAAGCACTACGCTTTACAATAATCATAAAATATCAACTTATAAAAATTATATAAATACAATAAATAATATTTACTTTCAAAAAAGTATAAATCAGATTCTAGATAATCTAGTACCAAGATATAAAAATATAGACCATAAAATTTCTAGCGGTGAAACATTTAATAAAATATTAGAAAGCTATTCTATTCAGAGTAACGAAATTTTAGAAATCAAAAAAAAATTAAATTCAGATTATGACTTAAACAATCTTAAAACTAATCTTGATATAAAGTTTACAATTGATCAGTCAAATAATAAGAAAGTTATCTCTTTTCTATTTCCAATATCTAGAACTGAGAAAATCCAATTAACTAGAAACTTAGAAACTAACTTATTTGAAAAAAAAATTATTATAACAAATTTAATTAAAAAAATTGTTTACAAAGAAGGAAAGATTTTACAAAGTTTATACAAGACTGCTATCGACCTAAATGTACAACCCAACATGATCATTGAATATGCAAGAATTTATGGATTCCAAGTAGACTTTCAAAGAGATATTAGAAAAAATGATAATTTCAAAATTATGTATGAAGTTTTTGAAGATGATAATGGAAAAGTTTTCGAAACAGGAAATATTCTTTTTGCTGATCTGAAGTTAAGTGGAGTAAGCAATTCACTATACTATTTTGATAAAAAAGGAAGTGAAGGACATTATGATAGTAATGGCAAAAGTGTTGAAAAAGCATTAATGAAAACTCCAATTAATGGAGCCAGACTATCATCTTCATTTGGAATGCGAAAACATCCAATTGATGGATTTAACAAAATGCACAGAGGTACAGATTTTGCTGCTCCTTCTGGAACTCCAATTATGGCATCTGGTAGTGGTATTGTAACAAGAGCTAGATGGTGCGGAGGAGGTGGTAATTGTATTAAGATTAAACATAACTCAACTTACGAAACAATTTATGCACATATGAAAAATTTTGCACGTGGAATAAAAGAAGGAGTAAGAGTTAAGCAAGGACAAATAATTGGTTACGTTGGTTCAACAGGAAAATCAACAGGCCCCCATTTACACTATGAAGTGGTTATAAATGGAAAAAAAGTTAATTCTCAAAAATTAAAATTACCTTCAGGTAAAACTCTAAGAGGTAATGAAAGAAAATTATTTGAAGTAGTTAAAATTAAATTAGATGTTTTGAAATCTGAATTGATTATTGGCTTAAATTAATTAGCTGCAGATTTCTTTTCTACTATTTTCTTTTCTGAGTCTTTTTCAACTTTTTTAACTGATGGCTGTGGGATAATTTTTTTTACCACTTCATTTTCTACTTTTACTGATTTTTCACTCTTAGCCTCAGAATCTGCTAGTTTTGTAGCTGGAGCAGGGGAAGAATTAGCCTTAACCATTCGAAGACTTTCCTGTTCATTTTGAACTCTAGTAAAGTGATCAGCATGCTGGAAATAATTTTCAGATAAAATTTTATCTTCATTAGCAAGGGCTTCCCTTGCTAAATCATTATACTTTTCAATTAGCTTTAAAGCATTGTGATTATTTCTACCTGGTACACTTCTTCGAAAATTATCATTATTAGAAAATTTAGACCCTTCATTATTGTTTCTAAACGAAGGTCTTCTATTGTTATTATTTCTAAACGGAGGTCTTCTATTGTTATTGTTGTTACTTCTAAATGTTACCATATTTTTTTAATTTAAATTTTAGTGCTGATTATACAGCGATCATTATTTCCATAATCTCTTATGGTTTTATTTACGTAAAAACCTTCTTCTTTTAATATTTTCTTAACTTTATTTTTTTGATTGAATCCAATCTCTAAAATAAATTTTCCATTTTTCTTAATCAGAGTTTTTGCCTTATTAATAACATTTCTGATTTTTGAAAATCCATCAAACCCACCACTTAAAGCTAACTTTGGTTCAAAGTTAATAACATCTTTTTCCAAATATTTTAAATTAAACAATTCAATATAAGGAGGGTTTGAAACAATTAGATCATATTTCCCTATTTTAAAATTGTCAACACAAGAATGAAAAAATTTTACCCTGTTTGTTAGGTTGAGCAATTTTGCGTTGAGTTTACTTACATTTATACTTTTTTTAGATATATCTATTCCAGTACCATAAAAATTTGGTCTTTCTTTTAATACGGATAAAAGAATACATCCAGAGCCAGTTCCAATGTCGAGAACTTGTAATTGTGAACCTTTTGAATAAATTTTTAAAACTTGTTCTATAATTAGTTCAGTGTCTGGCCTTGGAATCAATACATCTTTATTGATAAAAAACTCATCTTTCCAAAATCCCTTTTTATTTATTAAATATGCAACTGGTTCTCCTTTTTTTCTTCTTTCAATTAAACTTTTAAATTTCTTTGTCTGTTCTGAGTTTAAAAGCTCTTTAGGATTTAAGATAATATGCTTCTTATCTTTATTAATTAAGCTAGATAATATTATTTCACTATCAAGCTGGGGGCTGGGTATTTTGTTTTTTTGGAGGATATCTATTCCTTCATATAAAATATTTTCTATATTCATTTTAATTGAGGTTACTTAATTTTTCTTCCTGAGCCTGTAATGTTAAGTTTTCTACCATCTCATCAAATGCTTCACCTTCTAAAAAAGCTTCAAGCTTGTGAAGTGTTAGATTAATACGATGGTCAGTTACTCTTCCTTGTGGAAAATTATATGTTCTAATTCTTTCAGACCGATCCCCAGTTCCAATCTTACTTTTTCTATCTTGGGATCTTTCCCCTTCTATTCTTGACCTTTCTAACTCATAAAGTCTTGACCTTAAAATTAACATTCCTTTTGCTTTATTTTTATGTTGAGATTTTTGGTCTTGTTGAGAAACTGATAATCCAGTTGGAATATGAGTTATTCTAACAGCACTATCTGTTGTATTTACAGATTGCCCCCCTGGTCCACCAGCTCTAAAAACATCAATTCTTAGGTCTGAGTCATTTATTTTAATATCAACATCCTCTGCTTCTGGCAGAACTGCTACTGTTGCAGCTGAAGTATGAACTCTTCCTTGAGTTTCAGTATCAGGAACTCTTTGAACACGATGAACTCCACTTTCATATTTTAAAGTTGAATAAATATTTTTTCCCCTAATTGAAGCAATAACCTCTTTAAGGCCACCTGCTTCACTCTGCGACATGCTTATTAACTCTAGTTCCCATTTTTTTTTATGACTAACTTTTTCATACATCTTAAAAAGATCTGAAGCAAATAAGCTTGCTTCTAGACCACCTGTACCAGCTCTAATTTCTATAATTGCATTCTTTTTATCAGCATCATCTTTAGGTAATAAAAATAATTTTAACTTTTTTTCTATTATTTCATTTTCTGACTTCAAATCTTTTAACTCATTTTCAGCCATTACTTTAAATTCTTCCTCACTATCTGAATCACCTAAAATTTTTTCTAAATCTTTTTTTTCTCCTTCGTATGAAAAATATTTTTTTGCTTCATTTATTACATCATTTAAATCAGCATATTCTTTTGATTTTTCAGCAAAAAGTTTTTTATCTACATTGCCTGCTGATAGTTCTTTCTCTAATAAAGAGTGTTTAGATATTAATTCTTCAATAGTTTTTAGAGGTATCATTATATTTTTTTATCAAGTTCGGCAGCTTTTTTTTCTACCTGTCTTACAACTTCTTTTATGATGTCATCAGTTAGTACTTTTTCAGATTGAATGCCAGATAAATAAAGCATATTGTTCCCTTTTCCTCCTCCAGTAATTCCTATATCAGTCATGGCTGCTTCTCCTGGTCCATTAACCACACATCCAATTATTGATAATGTGATTGGAGTTTTTATATGAGAAAGTTTTTCTTCTAGAATTTTTACAGTATTTATGACTGGAAATGCCTGTCTCGCACATGATGGGCATGAAATTATTTTTACACCTCTATTTCTTAGATTAAGTGACTTTAAGATTTCGTTTCCAATTTTAATTTCTTTAGGTGGATCATCAGATAAAGATATTCTTATAGTGTCTCCAATCCCATCCATTAAAAGTGATCCTAGCCCTATAGATGATTTTATACTTCCAGACACAAAACTACCTGCTTCAGTAATTCCAAGGTGTAAAGGATAATCACTTACTTTAGATAACTGTCTGTAGGCTGCAATTGAAAGGAACACGTCTGATGATTTTACACTTATCTTAAAATTAAAAAAATCCTGGTCTTCTAAAATTTTAATATTTCTCAAGGCACTTTCTACTAAAGCTTCTGGACATGGTTCTTTAAATTTTTCTAAAATATCTTTCTCCAGGGAGCCTGCATTTACTCCAATTCTAACTGAGCAATCATTATTTTTAGCTGCACTTAAAACCTCATGGATTTTTAATTTATCTCCTATATTTCCTGGATTAATTCTTAAACACTTTGCACCATTTTCTGCTGCCTCAACTGCTCTTTTATAATGAAAATGTATGTCTGCAACTAAAGGTAATGAAACATGCTTTACGATTTCTTTTAGTGCTAAAGTTGATTCTTTATCAGGACATGACACTCTTACAATATCTGCCCCCTCTTCAGCAATATCATTAATTTGGTTTATTGTTTCTTTAACATCAGTTGTTAAAGTATTTGTCATAGATTGTACAGATATAGGATTATCTCCACCAACCTTGACATCTCCAACATTGATGACTTTTGTTTTTCTTCGTTTAATATCTCTGAAAGGTCTTATACTCATTATAATTAATCTAATCTAAATTCTTTATGAAGAACAGCAATAGCTTTTTTTACATTTTTGTTAGAGATTAAAACTGAAATTTTTATTTCAGAGGTTGAGATAACCATAATATTAATTTTTTTTGATGCTAGAGCTTGAAACATTCTATAAGTAATCCCTGGTGTTGTAATCATCCCAACTCCTATAATTGATACTTTAGACACATCACTATCATGGGTAAACTTTCTAAAAGAAATCTTTTTATTTTGTCTTATAATTTTTTCAGTTTTTTTTAAATCTTCTGATTTAATGGTAAACGTTAAATCTGTTTCTTTACTATTTAATGAAATGTTTTGAACAACCATATCTACATTTATTTGGTTAAGTGATAATGGTTTAAAAATAGAAGCTGCAACACCAGGTTTATCTTTTACACCAATCATAGTAACTTTAGCATCATTTCTAGTTGATGTAATTCCTGTTATGATTTGATTACTAAAAGCTTTTTTATTACCTGTTATTAAAGTTCCTTTCTTTTTTACAAATGAAGATTTAACCGAAAAACTTATATTATTTAATTTTGCATCTTGAACTGATGTTGGCTGCATAACTTTTGCACCAAGAGAGGCCATTTCTAACATCTCATCATAGGAAATTTTATCAATTTTTTTCGCTTTTGAATGATTCCTTGGATCTGTAGTGTAAACTCCATCTACATCTGTGTAGATGTCACAAGCATCAGCATTAAAAAATTTTGCTAGCATTATTGCTGAAGCGTCAGTTCCTCCTCTACCTAATGTGGTAATTCTATTTTCTAAATTAACTCCTTGAAAACCAGTGATGATTGGTATTCCACCTGATTTCATAAAAGTAAATATTTTATTTTTGTTAATCCTATTAATTCTTGATAAGCCATATGAACCTTCAGTAATAATTGGTAACTGCCAAGACATCCAAGATCTAGCATTAAACCCAAGGTGTTTTAGTCTACCAGCAATTAACGCACATGCTGCCTGCTCTCCAGTAGATAATAAAACATCATACTCAGCTGTATCAAAATTTTTGCTTAATTCTCTTGTTTGTTTGATTAATTGATTGGTTGTTCCACTCATTGCAGAAGAAACCACAATAACTCTAATTTTCTTCTTCTTATAAGTGGCTATAATTTTAGCTACATTCTTAATTCTATCTATATTTCCAACAGAAGTTCCTCCAAATTTTAGTACAACAGTTTTCATTGATAATTTTGTCTAATTAATATTGATAAAATACATCTTAATTGTTATGTCCACAAGACATCTATTATGAATTCTATAAATAAAAAAGAAATAGAAAAATTTTCTAAAATTGCCGAAGAATGGTGGAATCCTAATGGAAAATTTAAACCTTTACACAATTTTAATCCTATAAGAATTAAATATATAAAAGACAATATAATTAAAGATTTCAAAATTATATCTTCAGAGAAACCATTAAAAAGAATCAATTTGTTGGATATTGGCTGTGGTGGAGGATTATTATCCGAACCAATGTGTAGACTGGGTGCCAATGTAGTTGGAATAGATGCTTCAGCAAAAAATATTGAAGTTGCAAAATTTCATGCAAAAAAAAATAAACTTAAAATAAACTATAAAGTTGCATCACCAGAAAAATTAAAAACTAAAATAAAATTTGACGTAATTTTAAATATGGAAATAGTTGAGCATGTTGAAGATATAAATTTTTTTATTAAAGAGAGTGCAAAACTGCTTAAAAAAAATGGTATAATGTTTGTGGCAACTTTAAATAAAACTCTAAAGTCTTATGCTTTCGCTATCATAGGAGCTGAGTATGTTTTAAAATGGCTGCCAATTGGAACACATGATTGGGAAAAATTTGTTAAACCTATTGATTTAATAAAAATTTCAAAAAAAAATAATTTATCTTTAAAAAAATTAAATGGTATGAAATTCAATATTTTAGATGATAGTTGGAAAATTAGTGACGACACATCCATTAACTATATAGTTAAATTAAAAAAGAATTAATTCGAATTATCTTTTATCCAAGGTATTATTTCTGCTTCTATTCCTTCTTCTTTTAATTCTTTGAGGTCATCTTTTGTTGCAGTCCCATAAATCCCTTTTAATAATTTTTTGTTTTTATAATGAACAGATCTTGCCTCATAAGCAAAATTTTCACCTACATAGTCAAAATTTTTTTTGATAAATTCTTGGTATTTTAATATTGTTTCTTTTGTTTCTTTATATTTTTTAACTTGATTAATAGTCTTAGAATTATTTTTTGACATAAATACATTTGGCGACATTAAAGTTTTTTCTATATTTAATGAATTGCACATATGACAGTTAAGAAAATTTTTTTTTTTTAATCTCTCGTATTCTCTAGATGAAGAAAACCAGCTATCAAAAACAATTTCACAATCCTTACAAATAAGTCGATATTTAATCATTTATTATAGTTAATAATTAATTCACTTAATTCAATATTTATTTAACTTCTATAATCAGCATTAATCTCAATGTATTTTTTTGTCAAATCCATAGTGTAAGCTGTAAAGTTTTTTAAACCCATATTAAGATTTATTGAAATATCTATTGACTCACTCTTCATGTAATTTGCTACATCACTCTCTTTATAATTTTTTACAAGCTGCCCTTTTTCTATAATCTTTATATTGCCAAATTTAATTGATAGTTTTTTTAAATCTATATCAACATCTGATTTACCAATAGCCATTATAATTCTTCCCCAATTTGGATCTTCACCTGCAACAGCTGTTTTAACAAGATTTGAATTTGCAACGGAGAATGCAATTTTTTTTGCATCTCTATGATTTTTTGATTTAACAACATTAACAGTTATAAATTTAGTGGCACCCTCTCCATCTGCAACTATTCTTTTTGATAAACTTAATAACACAGAATGCAAAGCTTTATCAAAATCGATAATCTTTTTATCATTAATATTATTTATAATTGGATTTTTTACTTTGCCTGTTGAAAAAATTGAAACCATATCATTTGTACTGGTATCGCCATCACAGGTGATTGCATTAAAGGTAGTATCAATATTCTTTTTAAGTAATTTGGATAAAATGTCATTTGAAAGATCTGCATCCGTAAAAATATAGCCTAATGTGGTTGCCATATTAGGAAAAATCATTCCTGAACCTTTTGCTATTCCATAAATTTTCACTCTTTTATTTCCAATCTTGCACTCCTCCATTGAAAGTTTTGGCTTTAAATCAGTCGTCATGATACCTAGTGCTGCCTTCATCCAGATAGGCTTATTTTGAACATACTTAATTTTTTTAATTAATTCTGGTATATTTTTTTTTATTTTTTCAGTTGGATACTTTTCACCTATTGTACCTGTGCATCCAAATAGAATTTCATTACTAGATATTTCTTTTGGGTAATCCTCATCTTCTTCTTGTTTTTTTGATAATTGGATGGATACTTCTTTTGCTATTTCTTTTAAGCCTTTGTAACCGTCAAAACCTGTGAAGGCATTTGCATTTCTAGTATTAACTATAAGAGATTTTATTTTTTTACTTTTTATATTTAGGTTCCACTTTATATTTTCTGAAACTATTTTTGATTGTGTATAAACAGAAGCATAATTTGCTCCATCTCTAAAATAGAACATAACAAGGTCGTCTCTTGGCTTAGCATATAAATTGGCACAAATAGTAGATATAGAAACTCCATCTATGTGCTCTAAGTATTGAAAGTCGTTCATTTTAGACATGAAAGTTTGTGTGTTTATAAAGTTTTTAAGGTTTAATGGCATCTATTTAAAATATTTATTTAATACTTATATTAAAAGTTATAATTAATTATATATCAAAAAAACCAGATGCTTAATCCTTTAAATTTCCTTTCAAAATTCATTAAATCAAGCAATCAAAAAGAGCTTGATCGAATTTCAAAGATTGTTGAAAAAGTTAACTCTTATGAGTCCACAGTTAGAGGGATTGCTGATGAAGAATTTCCTAAAAAAACAACAGAACTTAAGGAAAAACTTAATAAAGGAAAAAATATTAATGATCTCTTGCCAGAAGCTTTTGCTCTCGTAAGAGAGGCTTCAAAAAGAACTCGGAATGAAAGACATTATGATGTTCAAATAATAGGTGGTGTTGTGCTTCATGAAGGTAAAATTGCAGAAATGAGAACTGGGGAAGGTAAAACTCTCACCATAAGTCTTGCAGCTTACTTAAATGCCTTGCTTGGTAAAGGGGTTCATATTGTTACTGTCAATGACTATTTAGCTAAAAGAGATTCACAAGAAATGGGTGAGATTTACAGGTTTTTAGGATTAACTTCTGGTTATATAAATAATGATCAGGATGATTATGAAAGAAAGAAAAATTATAATTTTGATATTACATATGCAACTAATAGCGAGCTAGGATTTGATTATCTAAGAGATAATATGAAGCTTTCTAAAGAGCAAATGGTTCAAAGAGAGCATGTTTATACTATTGTAGACGAAATAGACTCTTGCTTAATTGATGAGGCCAGAACTCCACTGGTAATTTCTGGTGTTGCTGAAGACAAAACAGAACAATATCTTGTAATTGATAAGTTAACTAAAAAACTAACACCTAAACATTATGAAATTGATGAAAAGGATAAAAATATTTTACTTACAAATGATGGAATAAATAATGTGGAAGAAATATTTTCTAATGCAGGAATTTTAAAAAATAATAATTTTTATGATCCTGAAAATCTAAGCTTGGTTCACCATGTTAATCAGTCTTTAAGAGCTCATCACTTATTTGAAAAAGGTAAAGATTATATAGTTAAAGATGGAATTTTAAAAATTATTGATGAACTTACTGGAAGAATTTTAGAAGGAAGAAGATTTGGGGATGGACTTCATCAGGCTCTCGAAGCAAAAGAAAGAATAGATGTACAAGCTGAAAATCAAACTCTTGCATCTATCACATATCAAAATTATTTTAAACTTTATGATAAAATTTCTGGATGTACTGGAACTGCAGCAACTGAATCTCAAGAATTTTATGAAATATATGGCTTAATAGTCGTTATTATCCCCACCAATAAAAAGATGATCAGAAAAGATTGGAACGATCAAATTTTTAGAACTGAACAAGAAAAAAATAAGGCTATAATTGAAAAAGTTATTGAATGCCACAAACAAGGACAACCTATTTTAGTTTTTACTTCCAGCATTAATAAGTCAGAAATTTATTCAAAATTGTTAAATGATGAAAAAATAAAACATGTTGTTTTAAACGCAAAAAATCACGAAAATGAAGCTGAAATCATAGCTAATGCAGGAAAAATGAACTCAGTTATAATTACTACGAGTATTTCAGGAAGAGGAGTTGATATTCAACTAGGTGGAAAAAAAGGAAGTCTGCCCGACGAAAAAATTTCATTAAACAAGAGTGAGATAAAATCACTAGGTGGATTGTATGTGATTGGTACTGAAAGAATGGAATCCAGGAGAGTTGATAACCAAGCAAGAGGAAGAGCTGGCCGTCAAGGGGATGAAGGGAGTTCAATTTTTTATGTTAGCTTAGAGGATGACTTGATGAGAATTTTTGGCTCAGAATCTATGAATAATATCTTACAAAAGCTTGGCTTAAAAGATGGAGAAAGTATTGATCACCCCTGGATTAATAAAGCACTTGAAAGAGCTCAACAAAAAGTTGAAGCAAGAAACTTTGACATAAGAAAAAATTTACTTAAATTTGACGATGTTTTAAATGATCAAAGACATGTAATATTTTCTCAAAGAAACAATGTCATGAATAGTGAAAAAGTTTTTGATTATTCAGATGAATTTTTATCAGAAATTACAGGCCACTTAATCAATTTAAAAACTCAAAAGTTATCAAAAATTAAAAATAATGAATTTAGTAACCAATTAAAGGTTTTGCTTGGAAAAAGTGTTGATGATAACGAATTAGAAAATTTAACGAATTTAAAAGATGAAGATTTTAAAGAAAAAATTAATTCTAAATTTTTAGAATCAAGAAGTGAAAGAATTCAAATGCTGGATGAAGAAAAAGCAAAAGAAATTGAAAAAAAAATTTTTCTTCAATGTATAGATTTAAATTGGAAATCACACATTCAATATCTTGAACAATTAAGACAAGTTATAGGTCTTAGATCTTATGGCCAGAGAGACCCATTAATTGAATATAAAAAAGAAGCCTTCTATCTTTTTGAAAATTTATTAAATAAATTAAAAATTGATTTTGTAACAATTTTAATTAATTTAAAAATTGTATATGAACAAAGTGATGAAGTTAATAACCTTAAAAACAAAGAAGTAGAAATTTCAGACAACCCTAAGTGCTTATTGCTTCAAAAAAAAGGAGAAAAAATTTCAAGAAATGAAAAATGTGAAGCAACAGATAAAAAGTTTAAGAACTGCTGTGGTGCTTTATAGAAAAAATACCAAGTAACATAATAAAGCAAATACAACAAAAGAGATTCCTAAATTTGTTTTTGATTTAATAAAGTTTTCTATAAATACATTAATTTTATTTTTTTTCATGCTTAGTGAGCTCAAATCATCTAATTGGTGCACAAATCCTTTCGATCTTCCTATAGTTAAAAATTTATTTTTTCTGTGGCTTAAAACTTCATCTCTACTCATGGCAAAAAATTCATTTAAATTATTTTCAATAGACTCTCTTACATTAGATAAAATTAAATCTCTATCTCTGTGAGCCCCACCAACTGGCTCTGATATAACTTCATCAATTACTTTTAATTCTAAAAGATCTTTTGAAGATAGTTTCATTGCTTTTGCTGCATCTAGTGTTCTTTTAGGATCTCTCCATAAAATAGTAGCACACCCTTCAGGAGATATAACTGAGTAAATTGCATTTTCTAACATGATAACCTTATTAGATGAAGCTAAGGCTATTGCTCCACCTGAGCCACCTTCTCCAATCACAAATGCGAAGGTTGGCACAGTTAATGACATACAACATTCTATTGATTTAGCAATTGCTTCGGCTTGACCTCTCTCCTCAGCCCCAACACCTGGGTATGCACCAGGAGTATCTATAAAAGAAATTATCGGAATATTAAATTTATTTGCAAGCTCCATTAATCTGATAGTTTTTCTATATCCCTCTGGTCTCATCATTCCAAAATTTCTTTCAATTCTAGTTTCAAGGCTATCTCCTTTTTCTTGACCTATAACTAAAACTGATTTTTCATTAAATTTGGCAAATCCAGCTAGAACAGATTTGTCTTCTCCATAAAATCTATCTCCTGATAACGGAATAAAATCTTTAAATAAATTGTCTATAAAGAATTTGGCTTTTGGTCTATCTTCGTGTCTTGCAACTAATGTTGTTTGCCATGGATCTAGATTGGAATAAATTTCTTTTAGTTTCTTGTCTATCTGATCTTGGGACTCAGAAATTTTTTTTGTATCTACTTCTGAAAGTCCATCTTGATTATATGGATCTTTTAGCTTTTCTAATTCAACTTCTAAATCTTTAATATCAGTTTCAAAATTTAAATAATTTTTCATATATTTAATCTTAATTATTAATTAATTCACAAAAAAGGCAATAAAATGTTTTAAATAATTAATATTTGACTTAATTATATTAACAAGTAATCTTCTTTCATATCGGGAGAGACTAAACATATTAGCGCCGAAGGAGCAACCACCCCGGAAACTCTCAGGCAAAAGGACCGATAACAAACATAACACTCTGGAAAGAGATTTAATCTCGCCGATGGAGTAAAACTCTCAGGCAAACATACAGATGGGGTAAAATGAGTGCTATGAAAGAAAAATATACTAGAATACATAACCTATCAGTTTCTAATAAATTACTTAACTTCGTTAATGAAGAATTACTTAAAGATACAAATATCTCATCAGAAAAATTTTGGGAAGGCTTTGATAGAGTTGTTCATGAATTAGCTCCAAAAAATAAAAATCTATTGAAAATAAGAGAAGATTTACAAAAAAAAATAGATGACTGGTATATTGTAAATAAGGGTAACGAAATAAATCTAGGAGAATATAAAAAATTTTTAAAAGAAATTAAATATCTAAGAGAGCTAGGCCCTGATTTTAAGATTAAAACAAGTAATGTTGATGAAGAGATAACTAATATAGCTGGTCCACAATTAGTGGTTCCCATCATGAATGAGAGATACGCATTAAATGCTGCTAATGCAAGATGGATGAGTTTATATGATAGTTTATATGGTACAGATGTAATTGAACAATCTGAAGATAGTACTTCTCAGAGATATGACCCTTTAAGAGGTGAAATGGTTATAAAATATGGAAGAGATTTTTTAGAAAAACATTTTCCTTTAGAAAATTTAAAATGGAATAGTATTACAGGATTTAAAATTAATGATGGTTCGCTAATTGTATTAAAAGATAATCTTGGGGTATCACTAAAAAATAAAGATAAATTTATTGGTCATAGAGGGGCGGCCAACGATCCTTCTGCAATAATTTTAAAAAACAATAATCTTCATATAGAAATAATTATAGATCCAAATGCTTTTAGTGCACAACAAGATTCAGCTAAAATCAGTGATATTATTGTTGAAGCAGCTATTTCAACTATTTGTGATAATGAAGATAGTGTTGCAGCGGTCGATGCTGATGACAAGGTTATTTGTTATCGTAATTGGCTTGGCTTAATGAAAGGTAATTTAAAATCAACTTTCGAAAAAAATGGAAAGACTTATGAGCGTAAATTAAATCCTGACAGAAGTTACATTTCTAAAGATGGAAAAGGATTAAAATTACATGGAAGGAGTTTGCTACTAGTAAGAAACGTTGGACACCTTATGACCAATCCTGCAATCACTTTAAAAGATGGCTCTGAGATACCAGAAGGTATTATGGACGCTTTTATAAATTCAGCAGCATGCCTTCACGATATAGAAAAAAAAGGAAATTCCAGAAGTGGGTCTATTTATATTGTGAAACCAAAAATGCATGGTCCTGATGAAACTTCATTTACAGATTTAATATTTACTAAAGTTGAAGAAGTTTTAGAGTTAGAAAAATACACATGTAAAATTGGTATTATGGATGAAGAAAGAAGAACTTCTTCAAACTTAAAAGAGTGTATTAGAACACTTGAAAATAGAGTATTTTTTATTAACACAGGTTTTTTAGATCGAACTGGTGATGAAATGCATACCTCAATGGAAGCTGGTCCTATGATCAAAAAAGGAGACATGAAATCTTCTAAATGGATTACTGCATATGAAAATAATAATGTTGATATTGGTCTTCAGTGTGGCTTTTCAGGTAAAGCACAAATTGGTAAAGGAATGTGGGCTATACCTGACAAAATGAAAGATATGATGGAACAAAAAACTGGTCATTTAAATGCTGGAGCAAATTGTGCTTGGGTACCTTCACCAACAGCAGCAGCGCTTCACTCTCTTCATTATCATGAAATAAATATTTTTAAAAAACAAAAAGAATTACAAAATAGAGAACCAGCAAAACTTGATGATCTTTTAACTATACCAATTGCTGATAGACCAAATTGGTCTATTGAAGAGATTAATTCAGAAATTTCTAATTCTGCCCAAACACTTTTGGGTTATGTAGTTAGATGGATTGATCAGGGTGTAGGATGTTCAAAAGTACCTGACATTAATAACATTGGTTTAATGGAAGATAGGGCTACCTTAAGAATTTCTTCTCAACATATAGCTAATTGGATACATCATGGAATTTGTACAAGTAAACAAGTTTTAGAAATTATGAAAAAAATGGCAAAAATTGTTGATGAACAAAATAAGGGTGACAAATTATATCAAAATATGTCTCCAAATTTTGATAAATCTGTCGCTTTTAAAGCAGCATGTGACTTAGTATTTCATGGTAGGTCGCAGCCTTCTGGTTATACAGAACCATTATTACACTTAAATAGATTAATTAAGAAAAACTAATCAGAGTTGGTTTTAATTCCAGTTCTGTTTTTAAAAGCTGAATACAAAGTTCCGTCGTCAAGACTTTCTATTTCACCACCAACAGGCAAACCTTGGGCAAGTTTTGTAATTTTTGCACTCGTCTTTTTAAGACTATCCTGAATATAATATGCTGTAGTTTGTCCCTCAACAGTTGCACTTGTTGCTAAAATGACCTCTTCAATATTTTCTCTAACAACTCTTTCAACTAGTGAGTTAATTAAAAGATCCTCTTTTCTTTGACCAGGAGATGAAATTGTTCCACCTAGAATGTGAAAATAACCCTTATAAATATTAGAATTTTCAATAGACCACTGGTCTGCGATATCCTCAACAACACATATTTTGTTGTATTTTTCTTTTGTATTTTCACAGTTGTTACATCCTAAAGAATTGGATTTTAAAGTGCCACAAGACTGACACCTAATAACATTTTTATAAACTTGAGCTAAAGTATTGGCCATTGGTTTAACCAATTCATCCCTATTATTAATAAGTTTTAATACAATTCTTTTTGCAGATTTAGGCCCTAGGCCTGGTAGTTTAGCTATTAGTTTAATTAATTCCTCAATTTCATTAATATTTTGCATCTGATTAAAGTGGCCATTTAAAACCTGGAATACCAAACTCACTTGTAGACTTTGAAATTTCTTCAGATGTTTTTGATTTTAATTCAGATTTTGCATTATTATGGGCTGCTACTATTAAGTCTTCTATTATAACCTTATCTTCCTTCATCACTTCATCTGATAAATTTATTTTAATCATTTCATTTTCACCATTTAATGTAACTTTAATGGAGTTAGAGCCCGACGTTCCTTCAACTTGGATATTTTTTATCTTTTCCTGACTCTCTTTCATTTTAACTTCCAATTCTTTAGCTTTATCTAAAATTTTTGTAAAATCAGTCATACTCACTTTCTTTTTCAACAGTATTAACATCAATTAACTCAGCGTCTGGGAATTTTTCCAAAATATTTTGATAAATTGAAGAGCTTTTTACACTTTCTATTAATTCTTTTTTTAAGTTTACTTCTTTTTCTTTTTTAGATGGCAGACCCTTAGTTTTGCTAAGTGTTATTATCCATCTATTATTTGTCCATTCGTAAAGTTTTAAAGATAAATCTTTAATGAAATCTTTGTCTAAATCTTCATTAAATGAAATTTCAATTCTTTGATCTTCAAAACTAACAAGATTGACATTTTTTTCTAATTCATATTTTAATTTAATTTCTTTTTTGGATGAGCATATTTTCAACAAATCATCAAAGGAATTTATAAGATTGATCTGCGTTTCAACTTCTTCATTATCTTTAATTGTTATATCTTTTTCTTGAAATATATTTTTCATTTGACCTATTGTTTCAGCTTTATCTTTTATCCCAAACAAATCTTCACCCTCTTTTTTTTGCGAGAGAGATGTTTGGGTAACACTTTCACCTTCCTGTTGTGAACCTTCATAGATGGTGTCAGATGTATCCTTAATACTTTTTAGATGAATTAATCTAATTAAAAACATTTCCATTGATAAGTGTTGATTAGAAACAATATCAAGTTCCTCTAGTGCTTTAATAGTAAACTGCCAAAACAGTATTAAAGTTTCATTGTTAACATTTTCAGAAATTTCTTTAATTCTATTAAATTCTTCATCATTTAATGAAAAATTTGTACCATCAATACTTAATGACTCGTTATTCTTAAGGTAATATAAAATCTCTAAAAAATCATTTATAAAAATTTTAGGTTCAACTCCTTGATTATAAATTTTCCTATAAACATTTAACACTTCTGCTTCTTTACCTTCAAATATAAGTTGAAATAAATCTATTAATCGAGATTTATCAAAATAACCAAATATTTTTTGTGCAGAAATTAAATCTAGTTCTTTATTTTTATCTAATGTAAGCAATGCCCTATCAAGCAATGATAAGGCATCTCTAACAGATCCCTCTGAAATCTTAACAATTAACTTAAGTGCATCATCAGATGCATTTCCATTTTCTTTATCTTTAATTTTTTTTATAAAATTAAATAATTCTAAAGACTTTATTCTTGTTAGATCAAATCTTTGGCAACGAGAAATTACAGTAATTGGGATCTTTTTTATTTCTGTAGTTGCAAAAATAAATTTTAAATATTCGGGTGGCTCCTCTAAAGTTTTGAGCAATGCATTGAATGCTTGTTTGCTGAGCATATGAACTTCATCTATAATAAATATTTTGTATTTAGCTGTAGTTGGTCCATATCTAGAAAACTCAATAAGATCTCTTACGTCATCTACACCAGTTTTACTTGCTGCATCCATTTCCAATACATCGATATGATTAGAATTTGAAATAGCCATACAATTTTCGCAAAGATCATCTTTACAAGGATCGCCAATACCATTTGAACAATTTAAAGATTTTGCAACTATTCTTGCGGTAGTGGTTTTTCCAATTCCTCTTATCCCAGTAAAAAGGTAAGCATTGGGTACTTTATTCGCTTTAATTGAATTAAATATTGTTTCGGCAACAACATCTTGTCCTATAAGATCATCAAATGTCTGAGGTCTATATTTTAAAGCTAAAACTTTTGTATTTTTATTCATTTTTTTAAGGAGACTAGAACCTGAAAAACTGTCTCTACGACTGCTTCCGTTAAGATCTGGTCGGGTTTAAGCAGCATTCACCTCTAGCCTCCAAAACTATT
>Ga0209632_10002467_pt1 | contig 17735 bp, 20 predicted proteins | sample COG_10_FD_184754 | JGI IMG/M metagenome (GOLD analysis project Ga0209632, IMG submission 184754) | Pelagic Microbial community sample from North Sea - COGITO 998_met_10 (SPAdes) (version 2) | ecosystem: Environmental > Aquatic > Marine > Neritic zone/Coastal water | place: Helgoland, sampling... | reverse complement strand
CATGTGTTAAAAAAAGTTCATTAATAATTCCGTCTCTATGTATCATTGGTTCAATGATTTATAATATTTATTTAATAAATAAATTAGATAGCGAATGCGAAGTTTATTACAAGAATGATAATAAAAACTTATGGGACTTTTATATTTACTATATTATAGCGTTAATGGTAAGTATAATATTAATAGTTATAGGATTTATTTATAACTGTTGTAAATAAATCCTATAAATCATTAACAATTTCTAATGCTTCTTTAGCTGAAATCCGTGTTTTTTCATCATAATCTAAGCATTTATATATAAGTCGTGTTAAGTTATAGTTAATTTGGCCTTCATTTTTATTTTCAGTTGGTTCTTCATCTTCATTTGATTCGCTAAATTCAAAATATCGATCTAATAAATTGCAACCATATCCAGGTATTAATAATTTTTCTTTTTCATTTATCATATTTATAGGCTTATATTTATCTGTATAAAATAATGTTATATTTTCGTGTGAATTTATAAATTCGCGTGTTGGTATTCCTATTATATAATGAATATATACAAGTAGGTCTTTATCACTATAAGATTTAAATAGTGGTCTACTAGCCATTAATTCATAAATAATACATCCAAGACTCCACATATCTATTTTTTCGTTAAATGGTATTTTATATATAATTTCAGGACTTCGGTACCACCGTGTTTGGATAAGATTTTTATAATTTTTATAATCATTTTTGAGAATTTTAGATAAACCAAAATCTCCTAATACAATATGAAATGAATCTTTGGATTTAAATAAAATATTTTCAGGTTTTATATCAGCATGAATTATTTTCGGAGTTTCAGATGTTAAAAATAATAAAGCATTCAAAACATCTTTTATGATAACTAGTTTCTCATTTATTGACGACTCATTTATTTTACGAAAATATTGATATAAATTTCCATAATACAATTTAAACGTTATAAAATTAAAATTCCTAAATTCATTATCATTGTAAAATAAGGTAAATAATTCATCATTTTTCTCCTTATTAAAACGCCCATATAAAAGTTCAAGTATTTCTAATTCTTTTAAAAAAAGTTTATTATTTTGTTCTTTAGTATAATGTGATATATTATTAAATAATTTAATAGCTCTAATTTTAGTATATTTGTAGTCTTTTACCTTTATAACATCACCGTAAGCACCTTTTCCCAAAGATTCTAATATTTTATATCTATAACTTATATGATCATTAATTCTAATTACAAATCTATTATTATTACTAAAAATATTTTTATTATCTAAATAATTTTTATATATTATATGTTTATTAATTTTAACATTCATATCTCCTACATAATAAATATATTTATAGTCTAATATTTCAGTTTTCTCAAATTCAGTCAATTCATCTTTAATATAGTCTAATTGATTACTTTTTTTAGGTTTCATATTTTTTAGATTCTATCTATATATTTTATATTAAATTTCTTAAAATAAACTTTTAAAAGTTTTTAAATATTTTATAATTATAATGAATATAAAAATGTTTGTATTATTATTTATGATTGCAATAGCAATCATATTATTAATTTCAATGTGTAATAAAGAAAACTTTACAGATTTAGTTAATGAAACAAAATATGAAGTACCTACAGTTAAACGTCCATATGTAAATTTATTTGATAACAATGGCAATAAACTAAATGTTATTTTATTATCTAAACCATTTCAAGGCGAACATGAATTAAAAACATATAACGATAATAAAGATAAATGTATTTTCTTAGGTGTTACTAGTTATTTAGAATTTCCAAATCATCCAACGAATCCAAATGAAGATTTTGGAGATAATTTTGACAAATTTAAATATAAAGAAATGTGTGAAGGATGGATGCATTGTTTTAGAGACCCTGAAAATTACTTTCCTCCTGACACCCCATTATTATTTGCAAGCGAATCCGATTGGATAGATTGTAATGTTGCAAAACCTGATGATTCAGAAGAAAAAATTTATGATTTTATTTATATTTGTTTAAAAGTAGATGAAAAAAAAGAGGCATGTGATGATTGGGCCACATATAATAAAAATTGGACACTTGCTAAAAAATGCCTTGATATTTTCTGTAATAAATATAAATTAAAGGGTTTACTTATTGGAAGAAAAGGTTGTGAATTACCAAATGGTTGTAATTATATGGAAACGACAAACATGTTAAATTATTATGATTTTCAAAAAATGTATAATAAAGCTAAATTTATATTTATTCCAAATGAAAAAGATGCATCACCAAGAGTTCTAAGTGAAGCATTGGCACATAATTTAAGTTGTTTAGTTAATCGTAATATTCTTGGGGGATGGAAATATGTCGATGAAGAAACAGGTGAATTTTTTAATGATGAAAACGATGTATCAGAAGCAGTCGATAAATTATTAGAAGGAATAAAAAATAATCAATATAAACCACGTGATTATTTTATTAAAAACTATAGTGTAGAAAACTCTGGTGTAAAATTAAAAGAATTTTTGTACGAAAATTGGCGCGATCGGATAAATATACCCGAAGACCAAGTTAAATTTGTATCACCTGAATTTTCAAAAAAGGATTTCAAAACATGTAAATCTAGTGTAAATCCATAAAATTAATTACCTGAACCATTAACTGCCAAGTTATTTTGTATTCCACCATTGACACTTGAACTGTCCATTCCTGGATAGCTTAAAGTACCTGCTGTATTGCCTTCAAATGAAGTAACACCTGGTGGTAATACAGTAAGATTATTCAAAGTATTGACATAACCACTATTATTGGCATAACCACTATTATTGGCATAACCACTATTATTGGCATAACCACTATTATTGGCATAACCACTATTATTGGCATAACCACTATTATTGGCATAACTATTATTTACCTTGAAATTTCCTTGATTTATGTCAAATACAAACGAACCTTTACTATTATTATATGTATTTTGTGTTTGTTCCTCTACAACTTTCCGTGCATTATTTTGAGCTCCAATTACTGGATATTTAGCACCAGCAACATTACTTAAATTATTTAGACCTGTATTCATATTGTTTAAATTACTTGATGCTTCAGTTTGAACAAAATTATTAGATGCTTCAGTTGGAACAAAATTATTAGATGCTTCAGTTGGAACAAGATTATTAGATGCTTCAGTTGGAACAAGATTATTAGATGCTTCAGTTGGAACAAGATTTCCTGATACTGCGTTATCTACATCAGTTTCGCATAATTGAGTATATGGATTATACCTAGATTTTGAACCGTGCAATTGCTTACATTTTAAATCTTCAATTTGAATTTTTTGCTCTTTATTTTTTTCATGAGATGCTCCAAGCATATATCCTAATCCTAAATTAGTTGCTCTATTTGAATTATTTTTCTTTTTATTTGTTGAAACCTTAACATTTACTTTTGGTTGAATTATTTTAGGTTGTGGTCGTCTTCTAAAAAGAGGTGGCATAAACACATATGGTTTTTTAGCTGGAGGTTTTTTAGCTGGAGGTTTAGCTTTAAATGGATATGGAGCTGGAGCTGGTACAGGTAATGGATCTGGCTCTTCGTCTCTAGTAAAATAATAAACTAATCCTGCTATAATAGCTATAACAATAACTACAATAATTACAATTAATGCGATTTTTCCATAATCTGGATTAACTGAACTCTTCTTCATATATAATATACACATAAAAAATTTTTATAAATATTAATTTAATTTAATCAGTATTTTAGAATACTGATTAAATTAAATTTTTGTACATTAAAAATCCATCATCTATATTACCATTAATATTAAATAAAATATGGGTCTTTTTATTTATTTTATTAGCTCTTTTGCTTTTTCTTATAAAGTTTGAAAGAGATTTTTTTATAGTTTTAAAATGTAAATCCCCCCATTCAGAATAATAATATTTAGATTTTTTATGAATTATTCCTTTTGGATTTGATCTAAAATCTGTTTTTTCTTTAGATATAGTTAATGAATCATTTCCATCTATAAATTCATATCCTTTATGAATATAAATAGGCATTGGCGTTTCTAAAGATTTTAAAAAAATATGTGTTTTATTAAAGTATTTAGCTATTTTTTCGGTTAATCCTAATAAATAACTGCCTAATTTTTGTAATGAACAAATAAGATTTAAATACAACCCATTTTGTTTTAAATTATTTAATAAAAGTAGTCCACATAATGAATAATCATTATTATTTTTACTGTAAACCAATATTGAAAGTTCTGCTTTATAATATTGTTTATTTACAAATTTATTAGTAATTCCTTTGCATATTTTTTTACTTCCATAACCCCATCGTATTTGATCTTTTAATTTTGGCAAATCGGCTTTTGATTCTGTTTGACTATAATATGTTTGTTTTTGTGAATCATAAATAAAATGGATATATTTATTACTACTTGTTTTTATTTTTATTAAGTATATACTACAATTTATACCTTTTTTTGTATTAGAATTTAATCCATCTTTTTTTTCTAATAATAACTTAAGATTAATTAGAAAATTTGTAATTTTTTGATTATTATTAAAAAAGGATTTATAATTATTATCGGGAATTTTTGTTAGTTTCACTATAGAATTCACCTTTTTATTTGATTTTTTTACTGATGCTGTCTTTTTAACAGTAGAAGACTTACAAGACTTACTAGTCTTTTTTAATTTCATATAAATTAGTACTATATAATAATTAAACTAAATCTTTGTACATTGCAATACCATCATCTATATCACCCTTTACACCATTAAGAATATTTATATTACTTAATTTACGTTTAGATGATATTCTGTTAGAATATTTTATTGTAATACCAAATTCGTACATGCTTCGGCCTTTGTTTTTAAGTATATTTTTCGGATCAGCAAAAAAACGACTAAATGACGGTTCTTTACTTAAATCAACTATATCTTGACCGGTTATAAATGTATATTCTTTATATACATAAAAAGGTAAAGGACTGTCAACTGATTTTAAAAATAAACGAGTTTTACCAATTGTTTTTGCACAATTTTCGGCTATTTTTAATAAATTGCTTCCAAATCCTGGACGTGAACATATTAAATCTAAATAAATATTTGTGTGTTTCGCAGTATCAACTAAATTTTTTAAACATATAATTCCACATAATGAAAAAGGACGTTTACTGAATTCTGGAACTTGTTTTGTAACACGTTTTGTAATTCGTTTTGTAGTGCGTGTTCTTGAAAACTGTAATATAGAAATATCACTTTCAAGATACGCTTGATTAATAAAGTCTTTTCCAATTCCTTTACAAAGAATATTACCTTCTTCCGAATATATTTTTTCTAAATGTTTTCGTTTTTCTTGATGTATATCAGTTATTTTTGTTTTATTTTCATACAATTCATAATTATTAACTATTCCAGAAGCTCCTGATTTAGAACCTCCTCCTCCAGTTGCTTTATATTTAACTAAAAATAAATTACAATTTTTTTTTGGATCTAAAATACGAGACACAAATTCGGTATAATTTGTGGTTTTTTTAGATTTACGAGGAATTGCTCTTGGTTTCGTTGTTCTTGCACTTCCTCTTGCACTTGCACTTCCTCTTGCACTTGCTCTTGCACTTGCACTTACACTTGGTCTCCGACCTCTCAATTTATTGAGAATACCTTTACCTTTTTTAGTTTTCTTTGGCATATATTTTAATAAAATAAAATAATCTAAAGAATAGACAATTAATTTAATATAAATGAAACTTTTATTAACATTATTTTTACTTGGAATAACGGGTCACACAGAAAGTAAATCTGTTGTACCTCAATATAAACATATTAGTTACTTCTATAATACTACACAATGTACTAATAGTGTCCCTACTATTGTTGAGTTCATATCTTATGATAATTGTGATATAACTAATTTAAATATATGCTTAGAATCTAAACAATCATTAAATAAAAAAAATAGTAGTGAATTTAAAACGTGCTCAATAGAACCGGTTAAATATAATACTAATGCAAACGCAAAAGTTATTCTTACTATTCTATTAATGTTTTTAGCTTTTTTAACCTATAAATTGTGTTGTGAAACAGCATTAGATACTATTTGTATTCAATTTAAATATAAGTTAGAAGATTTGTTTTGTTGTAATAAAACCTCTAAAAATGATTATATAAATAGCTACAATAGTCTATAATAACTTTAACTTACATCTAAAATCATCATAGGTGATGTAATCTTTACTTTTCATTAAATTATTTAATTCATAATTTTATCAATCATAATCATATTTTCATCTAAATTTAAACCAGACATCGAAATAATATATGGCTTTTTAAATTCATTCGCTATATTAATATAGTAGTCAATACCTTTATTTGTTAGACCCATTGAATTCACCGAACCAAATTTATTATCATAGAATCTTGGTTTAGGATTACCATCTCTTGACTCTAATATGGCACTTTTAGTTAATATATAACATGCCTCAGAATTATCAATTTCTTTTAATTCTTCTAAAGTAGTATATCGTGGTCCGGACGCATTGTATACAATCATTTAACTAATATATACTAAAAATGTTAAGTATTTTAATTTAAATTAATATATAATATTAATGACATCAATAATTAATATCACAAAATCGGCGTGGTCTAAACTTAGTCAAATAATAAGGGCTCAAGGAGCTCAAGGAGCACAAGGATCTAATGGGACATATGCGTTTTTATTTTCGGCCAATAGTGGTGGCTGCAATGGCTTTAACTATGATTTATCTACAATAGATAAAGAGGAATTTAATGAATTAATTAAACCAAATATATTAGAACATGAAGATATAAGATTTGCCGTAGATCCATTAGCTGAAATGTATTTATTAGGCACAACCATTGATTATGTTAAAGAAGATTATAGTAAAAATATATTTGAAAGCAAATTTGTATTTATTCCTGATAAGAATATGGCTACCAGTTGTGGCTGTGGCGTTTCTTTTAATCCCAAAAAGCTTTCTTAAAAAGAAACCTTGGACCAAAGAAATAAAAAGCTTTCTTAAAAAGTTTTTTTTTTCATAAACTTTTTTCAACTCGCTCTCTCTCTCTCTAAAAAAAGTTAAAATTTAAGTTTTTAGATTATTTCCTTATATTTTACTGATTTTACTATTTATTTTGTTACCTTAGTTTCTTATATAAATGTCTTATTATAAAAAAACATTAAAAAAACATTAAAAAACATTAAAAAACATAAAAAAACATTAAAAAAAACATTAAAAAAACATAAAAACATATTTAAGAAAATTAATTTATATTATTATTATTATATATAATGGTATTGTATAAATGTGAATGTTGTAATTTTTCCTCTAAATTAAAAGGTGATTATAAAAGACACCTTAAAACAAAGAAACATATAAAAAACTATATACCTTTTAAAACAAATATGGTAATGACCACAAATGACCACAAAATGACCACAAATGACCACAAAATGACCACAAATGACCACAAATTTAGCTGTGAATTTTGCTCTGAATTGTTTTCTACACATGCTCACAAACGCCGACATGAATTACATTATTGTAAGGAAAATGGTAGTAGTAAAAAAATACTTAATGAAAAAAATAAATTGATTAAAGTTATGCAAAAGCAGATTGATAAATTAATTGACAAGGCTGGAAATACAACTATTACAAATAATATTCAACTTAATAGTTATGGAAATGAAGATTTGAGTCATATAACCGACAAAATAAAAGCTTCTATGCTAAAGATACCTTATGGCATGATACCTAAAATGGTTGAAGCTATTCATTTTAATGATAATAAACCTGAAAATAAAAATATAATACTGCCAAACAAACGAGATAATAAAATCCAAATATTTAGACACAATAAATGGGTATACAAAACGAAGGATGAAGTGATTAGTGACCTTATAGATGGCAAATACTTTATAATGGAAACCTTTTACGATGATAATTTAACTAATTTTGATCCAAATGATTTAGTTAATTTCATTAAATTTAAGAAAATATTTGAAAAATCGGATAAAGACTTAATTGAACATATTAAAAATGAGTGTGAATTAGTTATGTTAAATAATAGATAATATTATATATTAATACTAATAATGGATAATTCATCAAAAGATAATAAGTCATTTAAGATTTTGAAGTTACCACCATGCATGACATGTGCTACTTGTTTTAAAGATGGGTATAAATTAATGTATTACTTTGAAAACAACTATTATTGCGTAAAATGTATGGGTTATAAATCAGCTAAAATTAGAGAATACAAATTTTATATTTAATATTGAGGTTAGGTTTAGGGTTTAAAATTAAGTTTCATCTAAAGCCTCAGCCATCAGTTGAGACCATGTTCCATGGTTTCCATCGTAGTTAGACTTTACGGTTGGGGAATCATAGTATTCCCAATTGAAAACACCACCTATTTTAGGGTACATTTCAACTATTTTTTTAATTGTATTTATATTTTGTGTTATATCTTGACTAGATATGCTTCCCATAACTAGTTTATCTTCAGGATATCCATTTTTAATCATTTGATTATAGACATCAACACTGTAATCATAATAGCATTGGACATTGAAATAATCTATTTGGTTTCCTAAAGAATTATATAAATCTTTGTAAACAAAACCACCCATGCCTGGTTGATCAGATTCAATTGAGCTTTGAACCGGCGCCATCGTAATCATAAATGATTCTCCAAAGTCGGTTTTAAGTGTTTTAATTAAATTTTCAACGTTGTTTATGGAAACTATCTCTTCAATATCTAAATCTATACCATCTATTATATTTCTTTTATCTAGAATAAGTTCTTTTAACAGCGGATAGTAACTATTATAATTTGAAAATAGGTCTTGAAATGCACCACCAGCTCCACCAACCATTAATATAACTTTTATTCCAAGTTGTTTAGCTGATTCAAGATCGGTCCAAACACTATCAAATACTTTAGAATGGGGTGGATTGTCATTTAAATGGATATAATAATTATTCTTATCATCTAAGCCAAAATGAATGGATGATAAATGGATGTGCGTTACTTTTGTATCAGGAGTTAAAATATCTTTTAGTCCAACGAATGTTTGGTAATAATAAATAATTCTTTTATTCATGTTATAATAAATATACTATATAAATATATGGATAAAGTGTTAAAAACAAAAAAAAAAGTTAGAACTAAAAATAAGTTATCACATAAAAAAATGAATAATTTAATAAAACCTTTAGTTTTTATGGACCCTATTAAAAAATCTATACTTAAATCAAATAAATTATTAACACATAAAGAATATTTAAGATTATGTAGAAAATTATTTAACTCACATGATGGTCGCAAATACAGAATGTTAACACATAATATTATAAAAACTCAAAGTAAGAATTCTAAAAATTTAATTTTATATATGAATTTTAAATCACATAACATATTAGAAGATAAAGGGCGTTCAAAACTATACTCAATAATAAAATCATATAACCCAAATATTATTTGTTTATCTGAAGCCTTATTACCAATATCAATAAATAACAATAAAAAATCTTTTGGAACACATAAAGCAGTTATAGTAGATATAAATAATATAAATGACGATACAATTTTACAACCGTATAAAGCTGCAGATAAATTTAGTGATAAAAAATTAAGAGATTATAATGGAATAAAAAGTGTTAAAGATAAATGGTCTTCCTTTTTATTAAAAAGAGGTTATAAATATATAGTTTTTTCTAATCCGTATGAATGTCCTTGGGGTGAAAATTGGGGAAATTGTATTATAACAAAAGAAAAACCATTAGATGCCTATGTATTACAAATGGGCAGTTATGGAAAAATTGCATTTGAAAAACCTGAATCACGTTCGGCTGTTGCTATAAAAATTAATAATGATTTTATATGTTCAACTCATTTGGAAAACAGTTTAGATAAATGTAGAATTAAACAATCAAAAGAATTAATAAAATTTATTAAAAAATTAAAAAATGTAACATTACTTGGTGATTTAAATTCATTAAATTCACAATCTTACACTAAAGAAGAATTAAAAATATTACAATTATTAAATATTAAATCTAAAAAGGTTCCAACAGATGCGGTTGAATTAATTAATAAATCGGGTATTTTTGTTAAACCATTAAATACTGGGCAGAAATATGAATCTTTATTTCAAAAATGCGTTACACATGTTTATAGTAAAATATATAAAAATTCAGTAATGATATTTACCGATGCTACTGGATTCGATCATCAACCCATTTTTGTTTTTTAAAATATATAGTATATATAAATGAATAATATAATTAAATCTATGAAAAATTCTAAATCTTTAAAGACGTATACACGAAAAGTCAATGAGTATAAATATATGGCTGTTAAGAATTATAACAAGTTGAAACCTTTAACATACACTATATTACTTAAACCTACAAAAATTGTCACCAATTTAAAAGGTAAATTAGAAACAACACTTAAAATGGGAAGAGGAGATTATGTGTTATGCGGTAAACAAAATGAGAAATATGGACTCACATTAGAAAAAATCCTTAATACTTATGATATCGGTAATTTAAGTAATAAGAAGTTGACCAGAAAAGGCTTTAAATTATCCAAAAAATTTTTAAAGAAACATAAGGGATTAAAAAATAATAAAAATAATATTGCTATAACACCGAGCTGGGGTGGAAAACAATTCTTAATGGAAGACGATATGATTTTTTTTGAATTGGACGAGCCTTCTAAATATTATGGTATACAAAAGGAATCTTTCAAAAAGGATTATAGATAAACTTTTTAAAATGTTTTTTTTTGGGAAAATCTATGATTTTTTGACCAACCTTTTTCTTAAAAAGTTTTTTTGTGTTTTCTTCTTAAAAATGTTTTTTTTTTTGGCCAACCTTTTTAATAAAACGGTTTTTTGTGTTTTCTTCTTTTTTTTTATTAAAACAATTGGGAAAAAATTTTTATAGAATTTAATGGTGTTTTTTTGTGATTTTTTAATTTTTTTTTGATTAGGTTCTCTAAACTTAATATATTTTCTAATTCTATCAATTTCTTTATCTACAACATATTTTTTATTACCATTTATAACTTTTTTTTTTCCTGTTTGGAATGCTTTAATTATGAATTTATCAATTTCTTTATTGGAATAATTTCCTTTATCTTGTAAATACATAAAATTTGGATTTGAAAAATAACTCATTTTATATTATTATAATTTATTTTCTTTTTCTAAAAGTATTTTGTTTGGCCATTAAAAGCTTCCTGGAAGTACTTCCATGTTATAGAAAACATAATTCCATTTAACCCATTAGTTATAAGTTTAGTCTTCAGACCTCTAAATATCCATTTATAGCCTTCTTTTTCTGTTAAAGTCTTAACTGTTTCTTTGTAAGTCATAGTATTATGGCTTGTTTGTTTTATAGTTTTTATGACTCTAACGAAATTAGAGGATGTATCAGATACTAATGAAGAACCTAATCCAATCCCAGCTCTTTTTATTAATTTTTCACCTGTGCTTAAACTATCATTTTCTGGGAAATAATAGTTTAAGTAATTATAGGTAACAAACCATGGATAATGACCTATTAAGGTTGAACTGAACGCAGCCAATGAACCATTATATAATACTTTGGGTCCTTTAGACTTAATATTTGTTTTGAGTATTTCTAAAGATCCATTCACTTGATAATTAAGTTTTAGTGTATCGGCTGGCATAAGAAGTACGCGCCAACTTGCCGCACCGATACTAGCAAATCCGGTTGTTACAGATAATGGCAACCCACTATTTTTAGTTAATTCAAGTACTCCTATATTAGCCGCAGTATCTCCAAATCTAAATAGAGGTGCATTAATAATTGCTATAGAATAACCTCTATATAATCTTTTTATTCCGCCTTGTGAATATAAAGTTTTAAATGATTCTTTAAATCCATTGCCATTAACATATTGATAATTCATTATAGTTCTTAGCCACATTAGAGTTGAAACTTGTGAGACCATAGCTAAACTTCCAGATAATCCACCACCTAAAGCTTTATTAAATGATTTATTTAATATCTCGTTATTCATTAATATAGTATTTTAATTATTTTTAAATAATAATCAAAAAAAAAAATAATATAATATAATAATAATGAATATAGATTTATGTTTAATAATTGGAATTATAGTTGTATTTATATTACTTTCTTATTTATGGGTAAAAAATACTAAAGAATATTTTGAAGGTTCATCGACTGGTGCTGAACATGAAACAGCTGAAAGATTAGAATCATTTAATATCCCACCTGAACCTCATTTTGAAGGTGGATCTAATCCTGAATTTCAAGAGAAAATTGAAGCCCAAATGCAGGAAGCTTTATTAGCAGGTATGAAAGATGGTTTAGACGAAAGTCAGCGAGGACATAAAGAATCTTGTGTAAAAAAAGAAGATGTTAAAAATGTTGCAAGAGAAATAGCATATGAATACTGTCCTGTAGGACCAGATTATAATGCTTCTAATTATGTTAAGAAGTCTGAGATTGATTTACAAAAACAATGTCCTAAACTACCAAATCTTAAAGACTATGTTTTAAAATCAACTATACCACCAGTTCAAAAATGTCCTTCGTGTGTTTGTCCTAAAGTTAAAGTTGAAGCTGGATTGTGTAAAAAATGCCCTGAACCTAAAAATAATTGTCCTAAACCTAAACCATGTGATGTAGAACAATGTAGGGAAGTAATTAAGTGCGAACCATGGCAAAAACAGGTATCATGCCCTAAATGTCCCGCACCTCAAGCATGTCCACAATTACCAGAAAAGGTTTGTCCAGCATTAACAATCCATAAACCAGATTTTAAATGCCCTGAAACTAAGCCGTGTCCAATACCCGAAGCATGTAAAGATGGTAAAGGAAGATGTCCTGAAAAGAAACATCCTAAATGTAGTTATAAAGGTATTGAAAAACCTACAACTGAAGAAGTAATTAATGAATTATTAGAAAGTGATGATCCACGTCTTCAAGAACTTTTAGAACAACTTAAAAACAAAATGGATCTTAATCAATCAGTTTCTCCATCGGATATTGATGGTATGAGATCTGACTTAAATAAACTTATGGGGATGAAAAATGGAATTCAAAGACCTACTGCTGCACCAACAGTAGCACCAACAGCCGCACCAACTATGGCATCTACAAATTTATCATTAAGAGCAAATGAAATAGTAAATAATGGACGTGAAAATTCATTATCAAATAATAGCATGAGTTTCTTAAATGCAAAACCAGTTCCAAAAGCGTTTGATACTGCATGTGAAGGTGGTCAATGTCCATATAATACTAATTTGCCAATTTAATTTAAATATTTATTTAATTCATTTTAATAATTTTTATTATAATTTAATAATTATTATAATTTAATAATATATGATAGAACCTCTTTTAGTTACTTCATCTCTATTTTTAGGAAGAGAAATGTTTACTACAACTGTTACAAATACAACTAAAAATATTTATAATGGAATAGAAAAAATAATATTAAATGATAATACTCATTTTAAGAAATTATTAGATAATTTGGATATAAATACTAAATTAGATATTATTCATACCTTTATTATAGATGTACATAAAGATACTAAAATATTTAATGATACATTAACAAAATCCTTTAAGTATTTAGAACTAATAATTAAAACAATTGAAACAGAAATAGAAAATATAAATGGCGAACTTGAAACACATTCTAAAAAATGGCTTTATAAATATAGATCATCAAATTGTGAGAGATTATTAAATAATTTAATTAATCATGTTAAAATATTAGATGATCGTTTTGATTTGCTAATAAAATTAATTAAAATTAATTAAAATATAGATTATATTTAATGCTATCATTTATTTTATTATTAATTATATTGATATTACTTATTATTCATATTAATACTAAAGAAAGATTTAATGTTCAGTCAGGAGTTCCAAAGTCATTTGGTGAAGTACAACCTGCATATCCAATGTGTTTATTTAGTAATGATTGTTATCCTGGTTATTTTTTTAGGTCTTGGAGGAATACTCGTTTTTGCGCTTAGAAATACGTCTTTTTCTAAACCCACCACCGTAGTTTTGCGAGTTTCCTTTACCTGAGTTATTTCTTATAACTTTTTTAGGTGATAATCTATTTACTCTAAGTTTACGTGTATTATTGGTTGATAATCTATTTTTTCGATTATCATTTGTAATTTTTTTTCCAGTTCCAGGAAATCTTTTATTAGTTCTTTGATTATTTTTAGTTGATGAATTCTGTTTAGTTGGTTTCTTCTTTTTAGTTGATGACTTCTTTAAAGGTCGTAAATCTGCAATTCTTTCGTAGCGTTGCGTCATAAATCCCTTATTATTCCCTAATGATACAGTAGTTATACTTCCATCTGGTTTATACTTATGGTTTAATAGTTCTTGATTCAACAATTGAAAACATTTTATTGTTAATCTAGGTGTTAAACATTTTGTTCCAGTTATACCACAGCCTTCATGTGTATCTGTTTCTAATGCTTTAGAACCAAACATTAATTTTGTTAATACACCTTTTATAGAATTTACAGAACCTAATACATCTAAAAATGTATCAACAGTATCATCATCTCGGTAATGTATAATAATATTTACATATTTATTATGTAATGGATGCGTCTTAAAATCAATATCTTTAAACTGAATTAATTTATAATTAAATTCATTATCAAAAACAAGTATTGAACTTTCGGCAATATATGTTATAAAGTTTTCTAATTCTTTAAATTGGGATATTTCACTGTCAGCTGCGGCTTTATTTATTCTTGCAGCATTTTTTTTAGATTGACTATAGTCTGGTTCTCGCAGATATATTTTATCATAATATTTTTGAAAAGAATCTATAGTAGAATTTCTAATTTTTTTCATCATATGTTGGTATAATTTATCTGTTCTCCGTTTTAATCCTTCATAATCAGCCATAGTTATATTATATTACTATAAATTAATATATCAACAATTGTATCATTTACATTTTCAGTAGATAATGGCAATGTCCAATAATCATTATAATTATCATTTGATTTATAAAGAATAATATTTCTTTTTTCTAATTCTGTTTCAACATGTTCTTTATCCTTTTTTAATTTAATTAAAAAGAAATTGGTGTCACTTGGGAAAAACTCAATATTGTTTTCTTCAAAATGCTTAAACATTTTTATTCGCGCTTTTGTTATTTTAGAACGTACTTTATTATAATAATCATCTGTGTAAATTTCAAGTGCTAGAGATTCATTAAACATATCTATTTGATTAATAAGTGTGGATTCTTTAATGAATTTGCTTAATGATTTGTTTGTAATAATATAGCATAGCTCTAAATTTTCAATGGAAAAAAAATTGTTGAAACTTCTTAATATTATAAGATTCGGATATTTCAAATATTTTTCACCTTTAAGATTATTTTTAGTTTTTAAGTCTACAAAATCATAGTATCTTTGGTCAAGTAACACTATAATATTTTCAGGAACTTCTTTTAAAAAATTAGTAAACTCGTCTTTCTCTATATTTTGACCTGTGATAATATTAGGACTGCTTAAATAAATCATTTTAGTTTTAGTATTAATAAGTTTTAAAATCCTGTTAAAATCGGGTGTTAAACTTTTATCATATTTTTTTAAAGTTGAATAATCTATATTAATCTTATTTTCTAATGCAACTAATTTTAAAATATTCCATAAAGGATTTACTACTATAATATTTTGATACTTAGGGACAAAGATATCAATAAGTTTTTTAACACAATCATATTCGGTTTTAAAAAATACAATATTATTTTTTTTCAGTTTAAGTTTTTTTGCTATTATAGAATCTAAAATAGGCTCATATTTAGATTCATTATTAATAGTATTGAGTGATTTTTTATTCAATAATTTTTTGACTTTACTAGACATAGGATAAGGATTTTGTTTTACTAAATAAGTTTTATTTTTATCTTTAGTGTATTTGTTAAATTTAAAATCTTTATAAGTGTTATTCAATTTCATTTGATGGGCAGGTATTATTTTAGATAATTCTATATCCTGTTTAAATGAATCACTCGATAATATTTTACCAGATATTTCATGATAAGGTGCTTTAACCGCATACATGAATAATGGTGTAAATTTATCTAGATTTATATCAAATATATTTCCAAAATATTTTTTATAAATACTGCTATTATCAGAACCAAATACTGTGGCTTTTTTAATATTAAATGAATCATCTAATCTTAAAGTAGTTACGGCAATTTTATAGGAATATAATTCATCTGCTAATAGATTACTATATTTTTCTATCATATTTTTAGTTAAGATTTCACTTCCAGAATTATCGGTTGTTGAAGCTGATTTTACTACATTAGAACTTATATTTATAATACGACCTTTTACTTTACGTGTTTTCATATCATTTGCTACTTTTTGTGTTAAAACAATATTACCATTAACATTTACCGCAATTTCATTTTCCCAATCTGTATTTTTTTTATTTAACAGAAATTTAGATCCTTTACTTATAATTGCATTATTAATTAATATATCGACAGTATTAATGTGTTTTTTAATAGCATTATACATTTTTTTTCCACCATCTTTTTCAGATAAATCTACCCATACTCCGTAAACATTTTCATTATATTTCTTAAGATCTGTTACAATTTTTTCAACTTTAGGTTTTTTTCTACCGCATATTACTAAAAATGGTTTATATTTATTTAACATTTTTGCTACTTCATATCCAACACCACTTGTGGCACCAGTTATAACTATTTTATTGTTATACAGAAATTTTTTAGATGGATCGCTGTATTCAGATCCTTTAACTTTAACGAACTTTTTAGGTTTCTTTTTATCTATAATTTTATCTAATTTAGTATTTAAATCTCTTATATATTTCACTTGGAAGTTTTCTTTTTTAGTTAAATGTATTTTATAAATTATTATCAAAATTATTATTAATAGTAGAATTAGTATTTTAATATCCATTAAATAGATATATTAAAAAATTTTTAATAAAAAATTTTATTAAATTCTTTTCTATGTATAAATTATATAATGGTATTTTCTAATTTTGGAGCTCCACTATACGAAGGATTTGAAAATAGTATAAATATGAAAAATGAGGAAGGTGGAGAAGACACATTTAAATATGAATTTGTAGAATTAAAAGAAGTTAAAGATTACGAAGGTGATTTAAAAGTTCAAGTTACACTCCCAAAAGAAGGAGACGACGATATTGTTATGTGCTATATTATTAAACCTCAAAACCGAACATTAGCTAATTATAAACAAACCTTTGATGCTCTTAATAAAGATGATGAAATAGATAAGGAAGATTTTTTAAATGATTTAAAATTAGATGAAAGTGAATTTGAAAAAATACAAGAATTTCTTGCAAATAATGATACAGAAGAATCATTAGAAATTCCAATAAAATATGATTCTTTAACTATTAAATATATATTAGAACAAGATTCGGGAAAAGAGTGTGATGAAGATTCCAATGCTACAACTCAAGCAACAACTAAAGAAACAACTCAAGCAACAAAAAGGAATGATTTTAAAGATTATGATAAAGAAAGTGATGATTCCGATGATTCCGATGATGATGAAGCTGAAGCTGAAGCTGAAGCTGAAGATGAAGCTGAAGATGAAGCTGAAGATAGTAATGAGCCATTTGTAGGAAGTAGAATTGAAGGATTTAATG
>Ga0209632_10002464_pt1 | contig 17738 bp, 19 predicted proteins | sample COG_10_FD_184754 | JGI IMG/M metagenome (GOLD analysis project Ga0209632, IMG submission 184754) | Pelagic Microbial community sample from North Sea - COGITO 998_met_10 (SPAdes) (version 2) | ecosystem: Environmental > Aquatic > Marine > Neritic zone/Coastal water | place: Helgoland, sampling... | reverse complement strand
CTAAGTATGGAAGAGATAACTGCTGAAAGCATCTAAGCGGGAAACTCACCTCAAAACTAGTTCTTCCTATAGAGCCGTGGTAGACCACCACGTTGATAGGCTGGATGTGGAAGCGCAGTAATGCGTGTAGCTGACCAGTACTAATAGCTCAATTGGCTTGATTTATGCACTGAAAAAAATTTTTAAGGTTTTTTAGATTTTTAATTTTTTTTTTATTAAAATTTTTTTGATATTCCAATTATTCTTTTTAAGTTCAAAAAAAAATAAATAGTTATTTTTAACTTTTTCTTTTCTTATGTATTTGAATCCAAATTTTTTATGTAAAGAAATCACACTAGTATTAAAATCAAACACTTTACATATTATAAGCTTGATATCTTGCAGGCTAAACATTTTTCTTATTGCCAAATATTCTATAAAACTTCCGTAAATTCTTTGTTTTTTTTTAGTTATATAGAATGACCATTCAGCAGAACTTTGATTTCTAGTAATTCTAAGTGCTCCTGAAACTTTATTATCAATTATAATAGAATAAAAATATTCACTTTTATTTTTTAAAATTTTTGTAAGCCAAGAAATATGATCATTAAATTTTATAACATTATTATTAATCATATTTTCTCTAATATTGATCTCATTCCTTATTAATAATATGCTTTCAGCTATTTTGTAGTCGTATTCTCTTAACCTTGTAATCTTTATGTTTTTTAGGTATTTGTTTAACATGGGCAAAATAAATAATACTTTATATGAGCTAGAAAAAAAAGGTTATTCAATAATTCCAAACGTTATTAAAAAAAAAGATTGTGATTTTTTAAAAGAAAAATTAGAAAAATTACATAAAAGTTTAAAAAACAACCCTAATTTTATTGATGAAGGTTCGAAAGGTGGGCAAATAATAATTCGCGATTTAGTAATGAGAGATCCAAAAATTTTTTTAAAATGTATCTCTTTAAGCAAAATTACTAACATATTGAACAAAATTTTTAATGATAAATTTATTCTAAATAATATTATGGCTAGTAATAGTTTAAATGTTAAAAATAAATTTAATAGAAAAATACATATAGACTCACGATTGCCAATAAATGTATTTAATCTTACGACAGATGTTGTGGCCACGATATGTCTGGACAATTTCGAAGTTAAAAATGGTGCAACTAAAGTTTGGCCAGGCAGTCAAAAGTCAGGTATTAGAATACATCATGCAAATAAAAAAATTACAAATCGTAAATTTAAGCACTTGACTGCTCAAAAAGGCTCAGTAGCAATAACATTGGGACAAACTTGGCATCAAGTAGGTAAAAATTTAACTAACAACAGTAGATGGTCTATTTTAGTGCATTATCAAAGATGGTGGATGAAACCAGCCACAGATTTTACTCGATGTGGTTCCAAAATATATAAAATGTTAACAAATGAACAAAAAGAACTATTTGGATTTACTTCAATAATACCTAAGTTCGACTTTGTAAATAAAACGAAAAAAGTTCATACTTTAAGAAAAGTTAGTTCCTTGAATAAAGTATATTATAAAAATTTTAATTATTAAAAAACTTACTTTTTTAATTTTAAAATTCCAGTTCCAAATCTAAATTTATGACTTTTAGATATAAATTCTTTTAAAATATATTTTTTACTTTTTTTAATTTCTTGCCACAATTTTTTTGAGCCAGAATTTTGCAAAGCTATATCATGAAAAACAAAGATAGTTTTTTTATTTGATACAGATAATGCTAGTTTAAAGTCACTCTTTGCTGAATTATATCCATGATCAGCATCAATAAATATTAAATCAAAACTTTGTAATTTTTTGACATTTTGTCTTATATCATTATCTTTAGTATCACCACAAAATAAAATTAAATTTTTATTTCTTAAGTTTGCAAATAAAGAGTATCCATTTATATGTGGTCCAAATTTATCAATTGCTACATTTTTTTGAAAATTAAAAAATTTAAATAAAATAGTATTTGAAAAACCATGGCTATATCCAATTTCTAAGAAACTTCGAATTTTATTTTTTTTATGATTTCTTTTTAATTCAATGATAAGATTTCCAAATTCTTCTGGAATTTGTAATAGATCGTCATAACGACCATTAAATATTTTAAATCCCCCACATTCTATTGTTGCATTTTCTCTTAAAAAATTAATTAATTTTTTTTTATATGACGATGTAAAGTTAAAACTTTGATATATATTTTTAAATGACATTTTATTTGTTTATTATTGATATTAATTATTATAAATACTTACAATCTAAAGTTATATAAATGAATATTAAAAAAAAAACATCAAAAAAAGTAAGAAAATCATTATCACTAATCAACAAAATTCAAAAAATCAGATCTAAAAATAATAAAAATTGGATGGATCTTGTAAAATTAAGTCTTAAATTAGATTTTAAAAATACATCTAAAATATTATCTGGAATTTATAAAAATGATAATGAAATAGTTAATATTACGAAAGAAATATCAAGATTGAAATAAAGTTTTCTAGTTTGATAATTTTTTTATAGTCTAAATTATCTATAAATTTGTTAAATATAATAAAAATTTTGTCAAATTTAATGATTATGATATGTGTTTGAAATATCACACAAAATTAAATGAAAATAAGTAATAAAATTCAAATATCGAAAAAATCCAAACCTTTACTGGTAGCAGAAGTTTCAGCAAACCATAGTGGAAATAAGTCTAGATTTTTAAAACATATTATTGAGGCAAAGAATTCAGGTGCAGATCTTGTAAAAATCCAAACATATGAAGAAAATAAAATTTGTTGCGATCCAATTAATTTGAAAAAAAGTTCTAATATGTTTAATGAAACAAAAAAACTTTATAATTTATACAAAAAAAGCAAAACACCATTTAAGTGGCATAAAGATGCTTTTAACTTAGCAAAGAAAAATAAAATTGAACTATTTTCTACACCATTTAGCATAGATAGTGTTGATTTTTTGGAAAAGTTTAATCCTAAAATTTATAAAATATCATCATTTGAAATAACAGATTATCAGTTGGTTTCAAAAATAGCATCTTTGAAGAAACCAATTATTATATCTTCTGGTATGGCAACATTATCTGAAGTAAAAAGATGTGTTGGTTGGATTAATAAATTTCATAATAGAATTATTATTTTATATTGTGTTTCGGGATATCCAACTCCAGAAAACCAATTAAATCTAAATTCTATTAAGATATTTAAAGAGAATTTTAAAAAAAACTTGATAGGATTATCGGATCATACAAATGATATCTTTTCAAGTTTAGCCGCTAGTACTATTCCAGTTTCTTTGATTGAAAAACATTTTATTATAGATAATAAAAAAACTTTTGACTCTAAATTTTCAATAAATCCAGCTCAATTAAACCAACTATCCGTTGGTTTAAAAAAAATATCCAAAGCATTTGGAGTAGATAAAATTTTTTTAAAAAGATCTGAAAAAAAAAATATTAAATTTAGAAGATCAATTTTTGCAAAAAAATTTATTGAAAAAGGTCAGTTAATTAAAGAGGAAGATTTAATAACTTTTAGACCAAAAATAGGAATATGTGCATCAAAATTTAACCAGGTAGTTGGAAATAAATCAAAAAAAAATATTTTAAAACTAAAACCAATATATAAAAAAGATTTATTTAAATCTCTCAAGTAGTTTTTTAGCAAAGTTCCAATCATCATAATCATTTATATCAATATTTTCGAATTTTTTTAGTATTATTGGAAATGTTTTTTTATCTATTATATTTTTTTTTTTCAAAAATTTTTCACTTTCTCCAAAATAAAATTGTCCACCATCATAATAATATTTCTTTAAAGAGTTAGAATTTTTATCCTTATAATAGCTATTATGCCACTGAACTTTAGAATTTTTAACTTTCAATGCTCTCTGAATTAAGGAAGGAAATTCCTGAAGTGTTAAAACCATGTCATGTTTCTTTTTCTTTAAAATTCTGTAAGCATATTTAATATTTTGATACTTAATAAATGGAGATGCTGGGTAGAGACAACAAGAATATTTAAACTTATTTTTATAAAATTTTATAGCATGCTTTATTACATCAATTGTTTTTGTTGTATCATTACTCAAATTTCTCGGTCTAATGAAATCAATATTAGCACCATATAATTTTGCAATTTTTGCTATTTTTTTACAATCAGTTGAAACCATTATGTAATCAAAAACTTTTGATTTTTTTGCAGCAATGATAGTATGAGCAATAACTGGTAAATTTTTAATTATTTTTATATTTTTATTTTTAATTCTTTTACTACCAGATCTTGCCGGAATTATTGCTATGCAGTTTTTTTTAGATTTCATAAATATTTCTTTAAATTTTTAAGTTTTAATGTAAGTTACTTTGAATAAAGTCTAAATTAAATAAATTACTATGCGAAAAAAAAATAAACTTTCAAAGTATATTAAGCAAAAAAATTCTATTGGTTTAGTGTCGTATAGTGAGGCATCGAGTTTATTTTTATATGATAATTTTTTAGCTAATTGTAGCCCCGACAGAATTTTGAAGATAATTTGGAAATATGAACTTTTTAAAATGATCCAGAATATTCCTGGAGATATAGTTGAATGTGGAGTTCATAGAGGGAGTGGAATTTATTTATTTGCAAAATTAATTAAAATTTTTAAACCAAATTCATTGTCTAAAGTTTTAGGCTTTGATTTTTTCGGTAAATCTCAAAAAATAAAAAACAAATTTGATATAGATCATAAAGTCAATCAAAATCATCATGGACTTGGATCTTCTAAAAAAGAAATAATAAAAAATTTAAAATTTCATAACATTAAAAATGTTAAACTAATACCAGGTGATGTTTGTCTAACATCTAAATCTTATGTTAAAAAGAATGTTGGATTTAGAATATCAATGTTAATTTTAGATGTGGATAATTATGAGGGAACTTTAGAATGCTTAAAGAATTTTTATCCTAATGTTACTAGAGGAGGGATTATTGTCTTTGATGAATATGCACTTGAGAAGTACGGTGAGTCCGATGCTGTGGATGAATTTTTTAAAAACAAAAAGATTAAAATTAAATCATCAAGTTGGTCATCGACTCCATCAGCATATATAATAAAAGAATAAGATGAATAATAAATTAGGTGACTTTAAAAAAATAATAAACTTTGAAACTTCCAATAGGGGAGATTTTAATAATCTAAATTATGACCCAACTTTTAAAGCATCTGCAATTTTTTTTTTCATATGTAATGAATATATAGATACGAAAATATCATTCTTAAATTATTGGAATATAAAAAATCATAATAAGGATGTTTCTTGTTTAATTACTCTAAGAAATAATTTAGGGGAAAAAATATTTAGAAAATTTTTTAAAATTAAAGATAATACTTATACATTATCATTAAAAAAAATTATTAAAGAAAATACGAAAATAATAAAAAGTGCAACAGGAACAATAGATGTTGAAATTTTTTCTTCTTTTGATTTAAAATTTATTTATCCTGCGATCGATGCTATTTATGAAACTTCACATGGAGTTTCTCTGGTACATTCAAATCAAAGAATTTTAAATGATATTAAAGATAAAAATACGAATATAAGCTTAAATCAGACACAGACTGGATTTGATATTTATTCTGATAAAAAAAACTATTCTTTTATTGTAGCAATAAATGGTCCATTAGAAATTGAAAATAAATTTCTTTCTGTAAAATTTTATAATCATAAAGGAAAGATATTACATAAAAATTATAAATATAAAAAAATTAAACCATATGAAGTTATAAATCTAAATTTAGATAAAATTAAAAATATAAAAAATTTTTTTGAAGGAAACAAAGGTTTCTGCAAAATAAATTTACCAACCGAAAATATTTTTAATAGGGTTCTTGTGGGAACTATGTCAAGAGATAATAAAAAAATTTCTACTACTCACAGTTATTATGACTGTTCTGATGTAAAAGATTATGTAGACTTTAAAAAATTTAATAAAAAATTTTATAATTGCTTTATCCCTTTTAACATGATTGAAAATATTGATTTAGATATTGTGATTTATCCTATTTTTAGTAAGTCCAATCTAACTTTTGACCTGGAAATGTTCAATGAAGATGGAAAACACAAATTAATAAAAAAGAATATTTTAAAATTAAATAAAAAATTTTCAAATTCAGTTACAATAAATATAAATAAATATTTGAAAAATAAAAAAAAACTCTCAAAAAATGTTTATTGTTTAAATATAAAATCTAAAGATAACAAAATACCTTCCAGAATGACTTATGGATTTAATTATAAGCAATTATCTTTTGGAAGTAACATTTCTGATGCAATGGTAGTTAACCACGGCGGAATATCAAGAAGGAATAAAAGTAAGGGATTTTACTGGGGCCCAGCCTTTCACAATAAAAAAGTTTCAACAATAATTGCACTAAGCTCATTCGAAGAAATTTCAAAAAAGAATTTCCAAAATATAGAATTAAAGATTTATGATGATAAAAAGATTATTTTAAAAAGAAAATTTAAAATTAATTCTAAGGAAGCAAAAAATATCTATTTGGAAAATCTATTAAAGTCTAAAAGTGAAATAGGAAAAATATTTTGGTTTACACTTGAGTCTTCATTATCCAAAAGTCTTATTTGCAAACATGTACATAAGAGCAAATATGGTCATATAGGTGCAGATCATTCATTTTGATTTTTTGTTTTTTCTACAGTTATTTTAATCTCACTTATTTTCATAAAATCCTGTTGTCCTGATTTATATTCAAAATTACTATCTAATATTTTACCTTTATATTTTTTTATATGTTTAGAAAATAATTTTCTTTTATAAGGTGGAATTAATATAAAAAAATTTCCCATATCTACTTTAACCGAGCTATCGTCTGCAGAAATCATTTCTTCGTTTATTTTTTCCCCAGGTCTTTTGCCAATATATTTTATTTTACATTTAGGGTTTATAGCTTTAACTAAGTCTAAAATTCTATAAGATTTCAATTTTGGAATAATTATTTCTGCTCCTTGAGCACTTAGCAAAGATTTTATTACTAAATTAACACTATCCTCAAGAGAAATATTAAATCTTGTCATTCTTTTATCGGTAACAGTTATTAATTTATTTTTTGATTGAGCTAAAAAGAATGGGATAACAGACCCTCTTGAGCCCGCTACATTTCCATATCTTATTACAGAAAATTTATTTGAACCAAGAAAATTATTGGCAGCTATAAATAGCTTATCACTACACAACTTTGTAGCTCCATATAAATTTATTGGCGATGACGCTTTGTCTGTAGATAAAGCAATCACTTTTTTTATTTTTTTTTTATTTGCACAAATTTCTATTATATTTTGTGCTCCAATAATATTTGTCTTAATATATTCTATTGGATTATATTCAGATGTATCAACTTGCTTAATTGCTGCTGCATGAATAACAATATCAATGTCATTTAATGCAATATCTAGCCTTTTTGAGTCCCTTACATCTCCAAGAAAAAATCTTAATTTTTTATATCTATCAAGTTTAAGAAATTTCTTTTGCATTTCATACTGCTTAAATTCATCTCTACTAAAAACTACAATTTTTTTTATTTTTTTATATTTTTTTAAAATAATTTCTGTAAACTTTTTTCCAAATGATCCTGTACCACCCGTAACTAAAATTGATAAATTTTTAAAATCTTTTTCCATTTTTACAGAATTGATATATACATATACTTAAAAATATATAAATCAAATATTTAAAACTAACTATTTTCTAAAATTATCATGATTGATTACGCTTCTCAATTTATAACCAGAAAAGATATAAGCTCAATTAATAAAATTTTAAGAAATAAATTTTTAACACAAGGACCTATAACACTAAAATTTGAGAATAAAATCAGTAAACTTTGCAAAGCAAAATACTCAGTGTCAGTTAATAGCGCATCAAGTGGACTTTTATTAGCATGTAAAGTACTAAATTTAAAAAAAAATGATATTGTTTGGACAACTCCTAATACATTTGCTGCAACAGCTAATGCAGCTTTACATTGTCAATGTTCAATAAAATTTATAGATATTGATTTAGATACTTATAATATTTCAATAAAAGAACTTGAAAAAAATTTAATTAAATCAAAAATTAATAACAATCTACCAAAAGCAATTATAATTGTTCACTTTGCTGGAAATCCAGTTGATATGATCAAGGTTTATAAACTGTCAAAAAAGTATAATTTTAAAATATTAGAAGATGCTTCCCACGCACTTGGATCCAAATATAAAAATTCTAATATTGGAGATTGTAAATATAGTGACTTAACAGTTTTTAGCTTTCATCCGATAAAAATTATAACTACTGCTGAAGGAGGAATGATTACAACTAATAAAAAAATTTATTATGAAAAATTAAAAATGTTAAGAACTAATGGAATAACAAGAAATTTGACTACCAAATCAAAAAAAAACCCATGGTATTACGAACAAAGATTATTAGGTTATAATTTTAGAATGAATGAAATTCAATCAGGACTAGGTTTATCACAATTAAAAAATTTAAAAAAATGGATTAAAAGAAGAAATGAAATATCAAGTTTATACATTAATAAATTAAAAAAATTGCCAATTAAACTTCCAAAAGTTAGCAAGCATAGTTTGTCTTCATTTCATCTTTTTGTTGTAATGGTTAAAAACAAAAAAATCAGAAATAAATTAATCAATTATTTAAAATTAAGAAAAATAAACTGCAATTATTTGTATATACCACTTTATAGACAGCCCTTTTATAAAAAAAATATAAATATAAAATATTTTAATAATATGGAACTTTATTATTCAACTTCGTTAGCCTTACCAATTCATATAAAATTAAATAATAAAGAAATTAATTATATTGTTTCTAATATTAATAAATTTTTTTATGAAAAATAATTTATATTTTCATACAGTTCCTAATCAAAAATTTTATCACTTATTAATTGAAGCGGGTAAGCTACATTTAAAAAAAAAACTTAAAATAACAAAAATTTACAGTGAGCAAATTAAACGCTCTAAACTTCCATCACTAAGTTTGTTTTTTTTTTTACTTAAAAATATATTAAGTTTCAATATATTTTTTGTACATAATTTTATCTCCCTTAAATATAAGAGTTGTTATGTTGGAAGGTATGCTGCTTCCGAGACCTTCAGATTAAACAAAGTTATTGACAATAAATTAATAAAATCTGTGTTTTTATTAAAAAATTTGATTAGGCTTTGTATGATTGTTGATAACGCTTACAAAGTAGTCAAATTTAGTAAGGCAATTTACATTGATCACGTAGGCTATTCTAGCGGTATATATATAAAAATATTTTCAGATTATAAAAAAATTGTTTATTTTAACGGGTGGCCAAGAGGTTTTTCATATATAAATTATAAAATAAGAAAAAATCAAAAAATAAATGACTCAAACATCATTATTATTAGACCATCAAAAAAAAATATAACAAAATTTAAAATTAATAAAGCTCTTCAAAAAATTGAGGGCATAATTAAAAAACCAAAAAAAAACGTTCATTATTTGAAATATACAAAATTTGATAATTTATTTAAAAATGATTCTAAAAAAATCAAAAATGTTGATTATGTTATTTATGCTCACTCTTTTGTAGATGCTCAATTATTTTATGGGTATGACGGATTTGCAAATCTTTATGAATGGCTTGATTTTACAATAGATTTTTTACTAAAAAGAAATAAAAATATTTTAGTAAAGGGTCATCCAAATTTTTACAATAAAACCTATGGAAATCTATCAAAACAGGACTTGAGACTATTTGAAAAAATAATTAAAAAATATTCCAACACAAATGTGATATTTATTAATAAACCTGTGAAAAATGATTTTTTGTTAAAAAAAATTAGAAAAGATACCGTTATAATTTCTCACCATGGAACAGCAATTCTAGAATCCTCTTTTTTAGGATTCAAAACTATATGTTCAAAATATTGTCTTTGGGATTATAAATTTTATGTATCTAATCAATGGTCGAATATTGATGAATATAAGATACTTTTAGAAAAAAAATATCAATCATTAAATTTTTATAAATCAAAAAAACTTTTGTGTGATCTTATTTATCAAATTTATTTTAATAAATATGCATATTATAAAGCTAAAAGTTTTCAAACAATTATTGAAAGAAACGCAGAAAATATAAATAGAAAAGTTCTAATAAAAAACTATGAAAATGTTGTTAAATATATTAATACCAAGAAAGTTAATAAAATAATTAGCGATCTTTCTTTAAATATAGAAGAAGTAAAAATCGATTAAAACTATGAAAAATAATTTTAAAACTCAACAAGAAAAATTTTGGTTAGAAAATTTTGGAAATCAATATATTGATAGAAATGGTAAATCCAAAAATAGAATTTTGCAAATAGGAAATGCTCTAAAAAAAAATAAAGTAAAAATTGCTTCTGCATTAGAACTAGGTTGCAATGTTGGTTATAATTTAGATGCATTAAAAAAAATTTATAATAAAATTGATTTAAATGGTGTTGAAATAAATTTAAAGGCTTACAAAAAAGTAAAAAAAAAATATAATTGTTATAATGAGTCCATATTAAATTTTGATACAAGCTTAAAATATGATTTAGTTTTCACCTCTGGAGTTTTAATACATGTTAACCCAAAGTATTTGAATAAGGTATATGAGAAAATATATAATTTTTCTAAAAAATATATCTATATACAAGAATATTTCAATCCAGTTCCAATTGAGGTAAAATATAGAGGCCATAAGGGAAAATTATTCAAAAGAGATTTTGCTAAGGAGATCAAATTTAAATATAAAAATTTAAAAATCATTGATTATGGATTTTTTTGGAAAGAAGATCCAATTTTTAAGGGAAATTGTGACAATTCAAATTGGTTTTTATTTAAAAAATAAATTTTCAAATAAAGGGTAAATTTTGATAATTTCTAAAATAAAAGAAGCATTACTGTTAATCGAAAAAAAAGATAAAAAAAAATTTAATAAATTATGTTATTTGATAATTTTTGGCGGTTTAATTGAGCTTACTTCAGTAACATTTTTGTATCAAATTATTAAGATTTTTTCTTTAGGTCCTAAAATAAATGATGATAAGTTTACTAATATTTTATCTAAATTTTTTGACATAACAAGATTTAGTGAAGTTTTAATTTTGTTCTCATTATTATTACTCTTGATATTTTTGATAAAGGTAATCTATTTTACCTATTTAAATTTATATCAAAATAAATTTATATTTAATTTACAATCATCATTTACAAAAAAATTATTTAACCATTATATAAATCAAAATTTTTTATTTCATTTAAATTCTAATTCATCCAAAATTTTGAGAAATTTAAAAGATGATGTAAGTTTGTTTTGTGTGGGTGTAATTCAGCCAGTGGCTAATATTATTTTAGAATTATTTGTGATATTATTAATTGTTTCTTTTTTAATCTATATAGAACCAACAATTGTTTTTTTTTCATTATTTTTTTTAATATTTTTTTCATCAGTTTATTTTTTTATCATTAAAAAAAAAATTTTAGTTCTTGGTAATAATAGACAAGAAGTGCTAACTAAAATAATTAAAAGTATTCAACAGGGAGTTTTTGGAATAAGAGATATTAAGCTATTAAATAAAGAAAACCTATTTATAAATTACTTAAGTATATATTCAGATAAATTGGCAAAAATTAGCACATCATTAGTAACATTACAGCATTTTCCAAGAATTGGTTTAGAGTTTTTAATAATTTTAGTTTTTGTTACATTAATTATAGCATCAGGTATTAACGAAAATAATTACAAAAATTCAATACAGATAATTGGTTTATTCGCAATATCATCGTTACGATTACTTCCCTCAATTAATAAAATTTTGATATCTTTGCAAAACATAAGATCAAACATACCATCTGTGAATGTAATAAAAAGTAACTTGGATAAAAAAATTGATTTTAAAGACTATGAATCAAACTTTAGTTCAAATTTAAATTTCAATAAATTTATTTTAATAAAAAATTTAAATTTTAATTATTCCTCTGAAACAAAAAATATTTTTAATGATCTTAATTTATTGATAAAAAAAAATGAGATGATTGGGTTTCTTGGTTCTTCTGGATCGGGGAAATCAACTTTAGTAGATATAATAACTGGTTTATTAAATGTATCAAATGGAGAAGTTTCTGTAGATGGTAAAAATATACATTCTAATTTATCTGCTTGGCAATCTAAAATAGGATATGTTTCACAATCCACCTATTTATTAGATGAAACATTGGAAAAAAATATAGCTTTTAATTTAAATGAAAATGAAATCGATGGAGAAAAAATTAAAAAATGTTTAGCTATGTCAGATTTAGACAATCTAGTTATGTCTCTACCTGATAAAAAAAAATCAATAGTTGGTGAAAAGGGAGCAAAACTTTCTGGAGGTCAAATTCAAAGAATAGGAATTGCTAGAGCATTATATAATGATCCTGAGATTTTAATTTTTGATGAAGCTACAAGCGCTCTTGATTTGATTACTGAAAATAAAATATTAGATACAATCAAAAAATTTAAATCGAAAAAAACAATCATAATTATTTCTCATAGAGTTTCTGCTGTTAAATTTTGTGATAATGTTTATACTCTTAAGGATGGTAAATTAAAAAAATGATCAACTTTAATTTAAGTTATTTATCAAAAAAATTAATCAAAAAAATTAAAAGCATTAAAGATAAAACTGAAAATAATAAAAATGAAGATAGAATACTATCTTTGCTATCAAAAATTTTATTGGAAAATAGAAGAAAAAATTATGATACATTTTCCTCAATAAATGAAGCAGAATTAAAAGTTTTCTCACAAAATGGTGAGGATGGAATTATTGATTTTTTGTTAACTAAATTAAATATAAATTACCCAAAATTTGTTGAAATAGGAGTTGAAGATTATTCGGAAGCTAATACCAGATTACTTTATGAACACTCTAATTCAACAGGATTAATTATTGATAATTATATTAATTTTGATCTAGCAAAAGATAAATTTGAAACTTGGAAAGGTAATTTAAAAATTTTAAAGTCATATGTAAACTCAAGCAATATCAATGATATTCTAAGGGATCAAAACTTTGATGAAGAATTAGATTTATTTAGTATAGATATAGATGGTATTGATTATTGGGTGATAAAAAGTTTGCCTAATAAAATTTCTAAAATTTTTATTGCAGAGTATAACCCAATTTTTGGTTCTAATTTAGAAATTACTGTTCCAAATCTAGACTCTTTTGATAGAACAAAATATCATTTTTCTAATTTATGCTGGGGCATGTCTATTAAGGCATTAATTAATTTAATGAAAGATAAAGGATATTTTTTTGTGGGTGCAAATAATTTTAGAAATAATGCATTTTTTATATCAGAAAAATTTGAAAATATTTTTCAACAATTAAGTAATGAATTGACAAAAATAAATTTAAGCAAATATACAAATAAAAAATTTATGGAAAGTAGAGATTTGAGAGGTAATTTGCTTTACTTAAGTAAAAAAAAAGAGGAATTAGATTTAATTAAAGATTGTAGTGTAGAAATAATTAATTTTAACAAAACTGTAAAAATTAAAGATATAATAAATGATATATAAAAAATAAATTAATAGATATATAAAATAAAGATATGATTTCTACCTATTGGCTTTCAAGAATAAAAAAAAATTATGAGAGAAATGGAATTATAAAATTTATCTTAAATATATTTTTGTTCCTAAATAAAATTTTAAATCCATCAAATACTGGAGAATTACCCTTTAAGTATTTTTTTATAAAAAAAAGGAGAGAAATTAGAAAATTTGCAAAAAAATATCTTGATCAATTAGATGATTTAAAAATTAAAAATTGTGGAAATTATATGCTGACAATTGATAAAATAAATTCAAATTCAAAAGTTTATTCTTTTGGTGTTGGAACAAGCATAAGCTTTGAAGAAAATTTAACAAAATTGAAACAATGTAAAATTTATTGTTACGATCCCACATCAATGGCTGAAAATTGGATAAGCAAACAATCATTTGATAGAGAAAAAATAATTTTTAATAAAATTGGAATTTGGACTGAAGATGAAGACGTAAAGTTTTATTCACAAAAAACAGATGATCCTAATATTTCTGGTGGATCAATTTCTAACCTGTTTGAAAGTGATGATTTTACATTATTGAAATGTCAAAAATTAAAAACGATGATGAATGAAAATAACCATTCTAATATAGATTTACTAAAAATGGATATTGAGGGTGTTGCTGTTCAAGTAATCAATGATATTTTGAATGAAGGCATTTATCCTCAACAAATAATTGCTGAGTTTGAGTTTTCAGAAAATGATGAATTTGATCAAACTAAATTTAATGAATGGTCATTAAATTTACAAAATTTATTAAGCAAAATCAGGAGTCTTGGATATAAATGTTATTATTTACCAAGATTTACACATATGGCTTTTTCAACAATAGAAATATTGTTTATTAAACATGATTAAATAAATTTGAAACTTGGATATGTATAAAATTAAAATTTTATTACACTAATATTATTGAACAATAAAAAACATTAAAAAAATAAAAAAATTAAATTCAATAAATCTGATTAATTATCTTTTTATACAATTCATTTGATAGGTCATTAAGGTTTTTTGTGAAATTATTAGTTATTATAATATTAGGTTTAATAGGAAATTCAGGTTTGATGTCAATACCTACAATATTTTTTTTATATTTATATATTCTTTTTTTATTAAACTTCACAATTTTTTTAACATCTGTTTTGATAAAAATTTCACAATAATTTTTTATTTTTTTTTTATTATATTTATGAACTTTATTAAACAAGCCAACTACAGTAAAAATAATGTTGATATTTTGTTTTACAATTTCTTGACAAAAATCAGAATAGTATATTGCTAGTCTCTGTCTTTCATTAAAAGTGTAAGATTTAAAAGAAAATATTTTTCTTATATCATCTCCATTAATTAATATTGTAGGTCCAAATCTTTTATCTATTTTTTTTTTAATCAGATTCGCAATACTAGTTTTACCAGCACCAGATAAACCTGTTATCCAGAAAACCCAGCCATTTCCCTTATTTTTTAAATTATTTTTTTTAGAATCAATCTGCATAATTTTGGATTTTCGGTTTTAGTTCTAGATAGCCCATATTTTTCCTGGATATATTTTATTTTGAATATATTATTTTTTATAATTTCTTGCTGTAATATATTTATATCTATAAATCTTCTATAATGATCAGTATATCGTTCGTATTTACTCATTTCCTTCCCTTTTGAGAATAAATCATCATTAATTGTTCTAAATTCAAGAAAAACTAAACCATTTTTTTTTAAATTTTTTTTTAAAAAAGAAAATAAAATTTTTTCATTTTTTTTATCAATAGCATGTAGAAAAAATCTTAAGTAAATATAATCAAATTTATTTTTAAATTTATATTTAAAAGACTCTTCTAAGGTAAGGCAATAAAAATTAATTTTATTTTTACTAATATTGTCATATAAAGTATTTTTCTTTATAGCTTCAATAGAAGAGTCAATAGCAGACACACTCATATTTTTTTTTGCAAAAAAGAAGCTATCTCTCCCATTTCCACAACCTACATCTATTATATTTTTATTTTTTATATTAATAAAATTTTTAAATACGAAATTAGCAAAATTAGAAGATTTCGTTTTGAAATTTTTTTTTTTATAATATATATTCCAGTATTTAGATGACAATTTCATAAGATTGTTTAGTAATGATAATTCGATGTTAATCTTTTTCTTTTTAAATGCAAATAAATAATTATGCCTCAAATTATTAAAAAAATTCTTATTTTATTAAGAAGTGTCTACTCAGTCTTTTACTTAAATTTTCTTTTTAAAAAAAGGTTGAAAATAATTTTATTCTACCATCCAGAAAAAAAACTTACAAATATTACCAGAATATATATGGATCAATTTTTAAAATCACAATCTAAAAATTATCAAGTAATTTTTGCGCATCAAGATTTAAAAGAAAAAAATGATGAAAATTATTTTTTCATTCAACATAATTTTTTAAAATTTATTTTTAAAGTTGATGTATTTATAAGTTCTTATATTAGTGATTATTTTACTTATAAAAGTAAAAAAATTTATATTCACCATGATATTTATGATACGCCAATTGCAGATAATAATAAAATATACCAATTAAAAAATAAACTAAATAAATACGACTATATATTTGTTCCAACAAAAGATAGTTATAATTTTTTTCTTAAACTTTTAAAAAGTGAAGTTAAAATTAGAGAAATTGGATATATTAAATTAGATATATTAAGAAAATTAAAAAAAAAATTAACTGTACAAAAATCAAAAAATATAATTGTTGCTCCAACAAACATTCATTCATTTAAGGATTTTTCAATAAAAAAACAATTGAGTAAGTTAATAGAAATTATATTACAGAACACAAGTAGCAAAGTAATCTTACGACCACACCCTTCTAATAGGGACGATTTGTTTTATGTAAAGTTAATTAATAAGTTTAAAGAGAATAAAAATTTTAAGTGTGATTTCACAAATAATTATTTAAATGTATATTTAGATTCTGCAATGTTAATAACTGATATATCAGGTACTGCCTATACTTATGCCTTTTTAACAAACAACCCAGTTATTTTTTTTCTTAAATCTAAAAAAATACTTAAAAAAAATAAATTTAATAACTTGAACTATTTTATAGATATTAATAAAGTTGGTATAGCAGCTTTTTCTATAAATGACTTTAAAACAAAATTTAATTTTATTTTAAAAAATAAATATATTTTCAAAAAAAAAATCTCTAAATTAAGATTAAATAAAATTAATTTTTTAGATCAATCAAAAATAAGATTTGAAATGATTATAAAAGATATTTAAAGAATTATTTTGATAATTTTAAATTATAATTAAATTTTTTTGTATAGTTATGTGGTTCTCTATTGTTCAAAAAAAAAATTTACAAATTATATGCAAATAGTTTAAAACAATTATATATAATAATATAATAATAATATAAAATGATAAAAAATTCTTTTTTAAAAATTAATAAATTTCCTTTTAAAAATGGAAAAAGTTTGTTACTAAAATTAAAAAAAAATAAAATTGCATTAAGTCCATGGATTGAAGATTATCTTTTAAAGCAAACTCTTTTTTTAAATATACATAAATCATATCCATGTGCACTTTATAAAATCCATTTGAAAAAGGATTTAGGTGTAAAAAAAGAAATTTTTTTAAAAGATATATATAAACTAATTAAAAAAAATAATTATCAATTAATAAGACCAGAAATAGCGTTATATTCAAGAATATTTATAAAACAAAAACAATTAGGTACTTGGATAAGATTTGCAACACCACTTAATTCAATGATTGATAGTGACGGGATTCCTCATCTTCCAAAAATTGGTTATGCTTTAAACAAGTATTTTTTAGAAACTTATTGGGCTTATCCAAAAGCAGTTTTTCACCCTCACAATTACTTTATAGTATGCAAATAAATAAAAAAAAATTAACTGTAAAAAGTAAAAAATTAAAAAATCCCTATATTTTAGCACCTATGTGTCAATATATGGCTAAAAATGGAAAACCAACAGAGTGGCACTATCAACATTTAGGAAGAGCAATTATTTCTGGATTTTCAAAAATAATGATTGAAAGTACCGCAATTAGTTATGATGGTA
>Ga0209632_10002459_pt1 | contig 17760 bp, 15 predicted proteins | sample COG_10_FD_184754 | JGI IMG/M metagenome (GOLD analysis project Ga0209632, IMG submission 184754) | Pelagic Microbial community sample from North Sea - COGITO 998_met_10 (SPAdes) (version 2) | ecosystem: Environmental > Aquatic > Marine > Neritic zone/Coastal water | place: Helgoland, sampling... | reverse complement strand
GTAGCGGCAGTCCTAGAACACGGTATACATACACTGTCTCAGATGGACGGAATGTTTTCATTCTTTTTATACCATCCAGAGACCAAAAGAGTGATCATGGGCAGAGATCCCATCGGCATCACTCCCATGTATTATTCGCAAACTGTGGTCTCCTCACTCTTAGCATGCCAAATGAACCAGCTGGTGCGGCACGTACCAACAGGATCGGCGACCTCTTTTGTACTTGGAGAAACCCCCAAATGGCACAAATATGTACAGCCATATCAGTTTGTTCATCCTTCCACAGGATCGCTGGAACATCTCATGACCAAAGCTGTTTCAAAGCGTCTGATGGGTGATGTTCCATGGGGTGTCCTCCTCTCAGGTGGTCTAGATTCATCAATCATTGCAGCAATTGCAGTCAAAATCGCGGCCAAGAAAAGACCAGATTATCCCAAAGTACATACCTTTTGCATTGGCCTCGAAAATTCACCAGATATGATTCAAGCAAAAAGATTAGCGGACGATTTGGGTACTCATCATACAGCCATCTCATACACAACGGACGAGGGCATTGCTGTCCTCAAGGAAGTCATTCGTGCAGTCGAAACGTACGACGTGACGACCATTCGTGCGTCAACCCCTATGTGGCTGTTAGCACGTGCGATTTCGAAAAGAGGGGTCAAGATGGTTCTTTCTGGCGAAGGGTCCGATGAATTGTTTGCCGGATATCTCTACAATTTGTATTGTCCAGGACCACAACAAATGGAAGACGAATGTCGCAGAAAAATTGCAGACCTCTACGCATACGATTGTGCAAGAGCAAATAAATCCATGGGAGATTGGTCCGTTGAGACCAGAGTGCCATTCCTAGACAATGATGTGGTTGATTACGCTATGAATGGGTTAGATCCGACCATAAAACTTTCTGGAACCCATCCAGAAGGTCCAAAGGCAGAGAAATGGTTTTTGCGAGAGACATTTCAGCATCTGTTGCCATCGTATATTACGGAAAGGACCAAAGCACAATTTTCGGATGCTGTTGGCAGTGAATGGATTGGCGCGCTGAGTGCCCATGCGGAAATGACAGTCTCGTTGCAGCAACTGAAATTGGCAGCCAGTCGATGGCCTTTTCAAACTCCAGATACCAAAGAAGCATACTTGTACAGGCTGATTTTCGACGAACTCTTTTCAGAAATATCAGGGTCAGAGGAAACAGTTATTTATCAACCATCCATTGCGTGTTCGAGCAAGCCCGCAACGGAATGGCACGAAAATTTTCAAAAATGTTTGGACCCTTCAGGAGATGCAATCCAACGAGCGTTTACAGTTTCCTAGTATTTACGGATTCTATTATTTACAAGATGCAAAAAAAAGAATGGGTGGCACACATTCAACTTATTCTAGACTCAGGACAACCCTTCGTACACAGTACGCTAGATCAGGACAAAGCATCTCTTTTATTTGCATGTGATATCTTTCGTCGAAGAAAACACGATGTTCATATACAGTTGACACCCTCTGAAACAGGTTATGTTGTTTTAAACGTATGCATTTCCGTACAAAAAACAGCACTAGAATTTACACTCAGAAGGGATCAAAGACCAGAGTCTATTATCAATTGCATGTGTCATCCCGCGATCAGAGTCGTAACGATAAGAGGGTGCGGAACAGTATTAAATACAGTATGTAGGGTCGTTGAAGCAGCGTTACACTCAGGGTGGTTCATAGAAAAAAACGTATTAAACACATTAACACAGACTAGTCAAGATAACACAAAACAACGTAATACAACTCTACTTGTTGTCCTCCGCAGAGGTTCAAACATGGGGAGTATATAAAGACTTTTTATTTCCATTATTCAAAAATGACAAATACAAAAACACTAGATATTGCTGGACTCACCACCGGCACTCTCGCTGCTATATTTGCAACTATCACGGTTATTATGCTGGGTGCACATATGGACGCCGCAAACTTTCCAGGATCAAACCTCAATTTGGCCAAATACACCACCGATGGTACGTACGAGGATGCAGATTTAGATGGTCAAAACGTAGCTGTTTTGAACGGATACATTGTTGACGCAACGCCGGGATGTAACAATTTCGTACACGGTGTCGCAGGCCGCGCGTCAACGCCGAATGAAAACGTCTGCGTCGATAATACAGAGACACCCGCGGATAACGTACCGACTTTGGACAAGACACCACTCACCGATTGGACAGGATGGATTGTGGCACCCGATTGTAAACGGTCTGATACAGATCCAGCAATGTGTGCAATATTTGGAGCATACAGCGGGTTATCATACTGTGGACAAATCACATTTGCTTTGTTAGCTATCCAAACGATACTTTTTACCGCACATAGCTGCATTGCTCTGAAAGATCAAGCTCTGAAAGCCGCACAAAAGGCTTTAGGGCTCAAAATTGTGAGTGTTCGTGCGTTATTGAAAGGTAGCAACAACACGACTAAAATCATACTCGGACTCACGATTACGTGGGGCATCATCACCACTTGCCTTTTCATTGCTTCTATGTTTGCTTTTCAATCGTTCTGTGACAAAATTGACACAGGACTGGGGCGAAAAGTCAAATATGAGAACGGGTCAGTCGTAGCATGTGCCACGACCGGATGTGTCTCGGATTACTGGACATTCTTCACACTCTTTGTCTTTTCGTTCCTCTTTTCCGGAATACCCAACCTCCTGATTTCATTTGGATTTTTAGATGTTGCACGACGCCCAGAGACGGAGACGGAGACACCAGCCAAATCGGAGTTAAAATCGTTCATGTAAACACATCTCTTAGAAACGGTATAAACTTTTTTGAACTTTTAACTCGGATCTTAATATTTCTTCAATTCCCTTTTCTATTGTATAGTCTTTGCAACAAGGCCTCAAAAAACCATTATTATCATAACATTTCTCGACCCTTGACTGGTGAACTAGATGCACCAATGGCATGCGAGTAGCCATCAACCAAATATTAGAAATAGAACGCTCCAACAACGACACCGCAGAACGCACCTTTAAACACGAGATACTGCTGTGATCATGATACCACACAGTTGCAACATCCATATACGGTAATAATGATCCAAGCAATTCGTCAGATACAGGGTGCTGATGACAAACCCAAAGTGTTATCGAAATGTTAAACGCACGAGGCCAACGGATTTTCTGAATAGAACCAGGAACTAACTTGAAATCAATATCAAATTGTCTCAAATTCGCTGCCGTAAGTTCTGGAGTCATAGTTGATAAAATACAGATATGGAATTCCATCAAATTACAAAAGACAACCTTTATACTAGTATAGGGGAACTCGAAGGACGACGAGCGCGATAGACCTCATACAACATCTGAAACGGGACAAAAATGCAAAAAAACTCATGCACTATAAACACCCAACACCAACGAATTGCACGATCAATACTAAAATCACGATGAACTACAAATCCAAAAACACAACAACGGAACAAAGCACGCCACGGCTCTTCGACGTAAATATTTGAAACATTCATCCAGCGCACCGACCAAAACAACATAACCCAACACACGACGCGCCATTCGCGGAAATAAAACTCAGACAATACAGTTATAAACACAGCCACATGATGCGCCAACTCAACAACCAAATCCAACGATGACTCATTTAAATTCAAAAGATACAATAACCATATAATGCCCGTTGCAACATGAAACGACATTAATTTGGGACAAAAAGCAATTAACACTGTCTGCGTCGCCAGCAATTGTTCCCTATAAGGATCAGGAAAAAAGAAATGGCACAGTAACAAGAGCCAACCACCAAACTCCCATAACATTAACTGGAAAAGGAATACCCCAATTATATACCCGATGCCGTAAAAATCACATCTTTTAGGATCCACTCAAAAACAACTATAACAAAACACCAAAACAAATCAAGTCACGCATGCCATACTTCTCATCACGGGTATACCAACAACGTTTAACTTAGGATTCTCTGAAATATTTTTGAGATTATTTCTCTAAAGCCTTAGGATTCTCTCTAAAGCCATTATTTCTCGAGATTTTTTCGAGTTTCTCTAAAGCCTTAGGATTCTCTCTAAAGCCATTATTTCTCGAGATTTTTTCGAGTTTCTGAAGTATAAATGTACAACTTTTTTATAGAAATGTCTCTCACACAATGGGTACTTGACTTCAAGGATTGGAACGACCCAAGACTCTCCGATGTGCAACGCGTGTTCAACTATTTGAAAAGATATCCAGAGGAGCTTCCTCAGGTGACAATTCCATACATATTTCAACATTATCGAAAGGCTCTTAGTAATGACCAAATCTTCCATATAATGCAGAAGCGGATTCAAAAGCGGGGGGCGGAGGCCGCAGAACACCTGTATCATTTGCTGGAGAACAAGAAGCCAGAAATCCTTCAAACACAAGTTATCATTACTATGTTATCCTTGGGGTCTCCCATTCTCTTTTGGAAGTATTTCAATCCTTCTGGAGCACGAGTTCACCACGAGCTTAATCGCCCACTCTACACAGCTTTAACGCAAACTCAAAGAAAAACATATGCACCGGCGGCATTGCGTTTGTCTGGGTATCTTTTAGAGTATTTGACGGCAAAACAGAAAACAAAACAACTCTGCATGATCGCTGTCAATACCGACGGGGCTGCGCTGCGCTTGGTTCCAGAAACTAAAAGATCAAATGCAATAGTCGAAGCGGCCGTATCGCAGTCAGCAAGCGCAATGGAATTTGCCTCTTTGCGTCAGCGTATCAAGTTTATAGAAATCGCTGTCATGGGTAGCGGCCGAATATGTGACCATCATCGACAGGGTGCCTTTTCGGGGAAAGATTGGAGTCGTCCATGGGCAAAGGAGGTGTGGGATGCTATAGGTCTTAGTCGTAAGAAAGAACTACACACAAAATGGAGAAGCCAGTGCAAGCAGGACGAGAACGACTGGCATAATGACTATGCCAGTAGATAGATCTTACAATTAGAAAAGTTTCTAAATAATAATATCATTACTGAAATCCTAAGGCTTTAGAGAAAATAATCCTAAAGCGGTACAAATCCTAAAGCCTACGCTTTCTTTTGCTCTGCTTTTTCAACTGCTTTGAACTACATATCCATGATTTTTTTGTAGCATTCTTGTTAAGATCAACGACCCGTACAAATTGTGTGGTGTCATTCTCGTCAATTGGATTTGGAAGATTCAGTTGCACGATTTGACACTTGTGTCTTGATTGTTTATATTGATGAATGACATGTTTTCCTATCAATAGGATGTCATCCTTCACAGTTGGTGCAGCTGATCTTCCCAGAGCAACTTCGTCATCTCCGTGCATTCGACGGACAATATGATGTGCATGTATCCAATCGAACAGTTCCTCAGAGGGTAGATACAGAATTTTGTACAACACATTTTTTTTCTGCAAAATGGTTGCAAAATAATATTCTTGAGAAATAGGATCAAATATGACAATCCTATTTCCCTTGTCATGTCCAGTGTTGGTACACGGTGGTTCGTATTCGCTATCTGATCCTAATAAACGATGACTGTCTAAGCGCTGACTGTCAGGGTGTACCAAATTCTCAGGGGGGATTCTGAGAATATCTTGTTCGTTCACTAAAAAAAAAGGTCAGTACTGATTGTGATAATTATAGATAAAAAAAAAAATACTCACTGGCGTTAAATGACCCAACAATTTGTTTCAGTGTTTGTATTTCCGGAATGCTGCGGCGACACCATGCGATGTACTCTTTAAATAAGCACAATATTGAGAGCCCAGTATCTGGTGGGATAATGCCAATGACAGCAGCATTATTCAGAAGAACGAATTCATTATTGTTCCAAAAGTGGTTGGTCATTTCATTTATTTTTTGAAAGAGTTCTGTGACAACATTATCGAAGTTGACATCCTCAATATCACTGTGTTGTTGACAATTACACAGCTCAAGCATAAGGTCGACAACAAAATCGCAGCGAAGAACCTCTAGTTCGTGACCGGAAGCAGCAAGCAGAAAACCTATTATTGGGAGTTTCTGATCCTCAAACCGATCAATGAACATAATCAATGGTGCAAAGCCACCTGGATGTAGGTCATATCCATCACATAGATTCATTGTTTTTGGAACAAATGCGATCGACGGGACAATTCTGACGGAGTTGAACGTTGTTTTTGTGGTAGCGTTTAGAGCAGTCAAGCACAATTGTAGCATGATTGACCAAATGATTGACCAAACGTAAGGAAACGAGAGGTAGCCATTCAATTAAAATATAAATGTAATGATTATTCAATTAAAATATAAATGTAACTCAATAGAGTAAATTGCTAAAAGCTTTAGAGAAAATAATCCTAAAGCGGTACAAATCCTAAAGTCTTAGAGAAAATAATCCTAAAGCCTTAGAGAAATATTAACATGATTTTTTTCCGAGAATCCTAAAGCGGTACAAATCCTAAAGCGGTACAAATCCTAAAGCGGTACAAATCCTAAAGCGGTACAAATCCTAAAGCGGTACAAATCCTAAAGCTTTAGAGAAAATAATCCTAAAGCGGTACAAATCCTAAGGCTTTAGAGAAAATATGGATATGATACAAATATTTTTTTTAGGTTTTTGGGGCCGCTAGGTTTTTGGGGCCTCCGACAGGTATTTATTTTTCTTTACATAGGGCATTAATGCAACATTCGACGATTGGTGCTTTACCCGTTCACTCAAGATACGATTGACAGCCATAGGTCCAGCAAATTCCAGTTCGTACCATTTACGACTTCCAGGCTTACCAATTGCCCTTGTTATGACCGAATAATCATTGAATAGCCAATATTGATCACCTACGGGCGAATGTGCTTGTAATTGCAGACCAATGGAATTTGGATGGATTTGAGTACCATTGAAAGATCTCATGGCCAAGGGATGTACAAATTGAAGTAAAGAAAAATTACCATGATCCCAACCGGCGATCGCTTCTAATGCGACGCGGCGATTGTTTCGTCCGATAGGGTGCAATTTTCCATACAAAACAGGATGTAGTGCCATCAAACACAGACAAAAAACCTCGTCTTTCATAAGATCATTTGTTTTGGGTATTTTGGGCCATTCGTGCCATGCCTTTTTGCGTGGTATACCCGCTAAAAGTCTTAAAATATAAAAAGAAGCCATTTTCTCATATGGTTGGACAAACCCAGGGTCGCATTCAAGCCGAGTGGCTGCTTCAAGGACTATCTGTTTGCAGAATGGTCTTGTCAATTTTTCAGAACAATATTTGTAAATATTTTCAGGGCCATTTTGGACATCCAACATTCCAACTTCTTTGCACCATTCTTCATATGTAAATGGTATTTTACACTCTGAAATGGCATAATGAGCGGTTTTATGCAGTGTACCACTGGTGTCTATAAACGGTTCCTCCACTAAGACCGATTTCCATGCAATGTCTCTAAATCTTTCCATCTACCAAGAAAATAAGCAGCTTTTATACATGAAATAAAGTATGACGGCTAAACCTTTAGAGATATTCTAACTTTGGTGATAAGTCTCTGTTTTTGGAACACTCTTTGAACTTTTAGAGAATATTCTAAATAAAAGTGTATTCGTTGACTTTTAGAGAATATCAAAAATATATTGAAGAATGCCCAAGACTACAAGACGCAAAAAATCGAATGCTGCATGGAAGAAATTGCGCAAACAGCATAGAAAGGGCCCTAAAAGGATCTGTTTGCAAGACCCGCGTCAAAAAAAGGGGATAAACCCGCTTACAATTCCAGAAAACGTCAAAAAAATTCAGATTTTGTATTCTGAAAATGTTCATTCTGAACTTCCAATTTCGGTGGTGGTGTTCAAAAGAGCCTTCGAGCAACTGGGATTACGCCCTTCAGTGGACATATCTATGCGACGTGACCGTCTGTCACGTTCTGGAACTGCTTTGATAAAGACTTTCAACCTATTTAGCCTCAACGACCGTATATTGGGCGACGGTCGCGAGATGCGTTTAGATGGAATTATTGGCCGTTGTTTGGTATTTACTAAGCCTTTCGACAATGCGGATGCTATTATCCGTATATTGCCAACTAATGAAGAGGCTGCACAAGCATTGGCAACGAAAGCTCATGTAGAAGCACTTTTTTCTCCCAATAAATGGGCGAATTCGGATAACAGTCGTGACAACGAGCGCGAGTACATGTAACTATTTTATGATGGGAATATTTGGCAGTTTATTTTCGATATATTCTGCAATAGCTTTTAATTTGACATATATGCATTTGACAAATTGCTGGTCATTGTAATGTAGTATTTTTTGTGTGCATTGTTCAACGTCTGTGTCACCCCCGCTCTGCCACCACTTCTGTTGTTTCAACCATTTCACTGATTCGAGACCTATCTCGCTCGGCATATGTACCAAGGTCCAAAAATGATATAAAACAATCTTATATCGGGAATGTACGGTAAGTAATGTCTGGCCGTCCACTATTAGCATGATACCGTTGTTTGCCTTGAGTGACGAACCAGTCAAGGCACAGGTTGACCCGTCTGGACAAGTATTGTATTGTGTAAGGCCTTTTGCATCAGCCAATATAGCAAACACTTTATTAGAATGTAGTCTTCGTATTATTTGCTGACAGAGTGATTTTCTCATCCCATGAAAGGCCTGCACGTGTTTGACAAGAACACCCACTTCCTTAGGAGCGTTTGTTTCCAATATTAAATCAAGTTTGGAAATATAATCTGCATCCAATTTGCATTTGATGAAAAACTCACAAACTTGGACAAATACTTCAAAACGCTGCATATACAAAATAAAAAACTTGGATAAATACTCATGTCGGCGAATCCACCTTTTCTGGGACGGATCCTAGTTAAGAGTATACTTTTAAATTAAAAATGAGTTCATACACGACAATGCTTGCCATCGAACAAGATCGAGAAAAAAAAGATTTATTATATCACATTATCAACAATTGCGAGGCAAAAACACTCGACGACATTTGTGACAGAATTGTGAAATTTCTTCTCGGAAAATATCCAGAGTCGTCCATACGATTGAAACAAATGCTTCAAAAGGTACAACAGACAGAGGACCGAGTTGGTAAACATGCACTCGTTTTTCTAGCACTAGAACAAGAAACAGAATGTAGAAAGATCTTTTTACCAGAAACACCCAGAGTACCACCCGAAAAATTTCATCATTTCATCGAAAAAGATTTACCTGTCTTGGTACAAAAATTAACAAACGGTGCATTCACATCTTTAAGAGCTTTCGCAGAAGATACTCGATGGACATATTGCACACTTTAAACTATTTAAATGAGACAAATCAAAAGACAGATGAATGAACTATGGTTCATCCTGTTTTCAGTTGTACTTTTTTTTGACTTCTTAAGAGAGGGAACATTCATACTCATATACTACACAATGTGGACATTCATACTTGAAACCATCTTCTTTGCCTTACTCGTCGCAAAAAGGGAAAACATCGCCATCCAAATATTACCATTCATATATGCACCAGCCATTGTGGTCTGTATCGGATTTTGGATCATTGTTGCACCGGCAGCAGCTACACAACCCACCACAAATATTGTTCTCACCATTGTTGTACATGGTTTTAATATGATCGCCTTATTATTACAACCATACAACGTTTATATAACAGACCTCTGGAAACCTGTTGCCTACACCATCATCTATAATATATTTTTGGCCCTTTATGTGGGATCCGGAGGTAGATCTATCAGTGGAAAACTACCATATTGGTATGCGCAATACGATAATTCTATTGGGTGGATTTTTGCAGGACTTGCTGTTACAGCAGCCATGACAGTACATATATTCGTCTCCGTCAAAAAAAAGAAAAAAGTAGGTCAGACGTTTACAGTGTAAAACAAAAAAATTAATTTGGACACATACGTTTATTTTTAAAGGTTTAAAATGTTCTAAGCTCTAATTGAAAATATTTTAAGCTTTTATTTTTAATGGTTTTGATATTTGATGTATTCTTTTAAATTCTTCAAAAAATGTTGTTGCAATTTCTGGGTCGTCGAACAGCATCATATTCTCAATATGATTAAGGGCTGACTCGGTGACATTAAACGAACCATTCATACATCCTATTGGCTCTCGCGCAGTGTTTAGAAAAATTAAAAATTTGTGGTGCATTAGAGACTTGAAACGTCCACGACCCTCACCCACCGTACGAATCACCCCACCCGCAAAACATCCACCCAACTTGGCATAAGCTTGCTGGTTATTTCGACGCTTTGTCAGTTTGTCCGTCGTCGTTACAATAGTAACACCCTTCAAATGCTCAGCCATGCACTTCAGAATGCGTTTGTTAGACAACCACGCGACACAACCAACGACGTAAGCTACATCTTCACGTTTGATGTTTCGAACAATTGCGTTCTGAATTCCACGACCATCGAACAAAATAGACACTTTACGATGGCCACGCTGATGCACCCTTTGACGCTTACGCTCTTCATTATTCACTTGCTGATTCAAATCTCGAGAACGTTTTTTTGGAGGCATTTCTTATTCTATTACCGAGTATATATATGAGATCGACATTGCAAAGAATGGATGCGTACCAACTATATCAAAAATATTCAGAATCCAACACTTGGGTACCAACACCGGAAGAATACGACACAAATAATACAAAACTAGTCGCATTGGTACTGGAAATGCAAGACGAAAGACCAGAATTACCAGATATAGCATGCTCGATTGACAAACTGACAGAAGAAATAACAAGTTTACAGATTGATATCGATCAAAAACAGTTACCAGAACCACCGACGAGTAACGAAGAAGAATTCTTATCAAATCCAGAGACTGTTCAACAGGAAAACGAAGAAATCACAACAGACGAAGAATTATCAAATCCAGAGACTGTTCAACAGGAAAACGAAGAAATCTTATCAGATTCAGAGACTGTTCAGCGCAACCCTCACAGTGACAGTGACAAAGACAAAAAGGTTGAAACAGAGGTTGAAAAAGAAAACGGCGCCATATACACATGCGCACAAGCAAGGACACTCTGCAATACACTAATGGTCGGCAAAAGTAAATCCAGAATAAAATGTATCGCAGACACATTACATGCAAACGTTCCCATAAATTGGGTACACACATTTGCATCCAAAGTTATTGGTGCCACACAGCCTCAATTCTACAGAACTCTAAGAAATACAGACTCTCACATACACGTTATCAGCGGATCCGTCCTCGATTTCCTGTCCTGGTGCGATAAGGCAGATAAAGCATACATACATGCAAGCAAAGACGAGAGGAGACAGAACGTGCCAACAAATATAACCACCTTTGCATGGGGCGAGGGAAATGAGAAAGCTATACACATACAAAAATTCAACCAAAGAATAAGAGAAATATTCAAAGGTGTGTCAGTATCCATAGCCATCATGTTCATAGGGTCTATAGGATTACCACTACACGAACTATTCAAACCAAGAGATTACATACAAAGATTTCAAAAAGGAAGATTCAAATTTCTCAACAGTGACAACATTGTCAAATCAACACTAAGGAAATTCATCAAAATCAAGAAAATTTCACCCGACATAGAAGCAGCACAACTACTACAACAATACAGCAACGATGAACAGCTTTTTGAGACGATTATACCTGCCAGTTCCGTTGAACAATACCTATTCAAACACTGGTACTCATATCCAAAACACAATGAATTGCAAAATATACTAGTTATTGCACAACAATTACTCGATTTATGGAGAACTGGTAAACAAAATAGAACAGAATAATATTACTTTATTACTTATCACTTTCTAAAAAGGTTGCAGGAACCGATTCCTCCAGACCTATGTACGACTTGAACGCCTCCACTATACCTTTACCATCTCCCTCCACATTCAAAGGTTTTACTCTCCCTTCTATTTTAGCCGCTCTCGCAGCTTCGTTTGCAATAGCAATGCAGTTTCTAGTGCTATTCTTACATGCTTGTATATTTTCATTCATGACATTGTGAATCTTCTTCGCGGCGACTTTGCTTTTAGTCGCAGATTTTTCTCTCGCTGCCTCGACATGCTGGAATTCACTCGCAACCTTACCCTGATAGTCCTTCAAAGCTGTCGTTTGGAGATTAATAGCTTTCGTTTGGAGATTAATAGCTTTGGCGACTGTATTGTTTTCCTTTCTCTTAATTTTGGTATCACGCGTCTTTCGTTTTGTGGACCGTAACAGTTTTTCTTTTGACATAGACGCAAAGCGTTTCAATATATTATTGTAATTGACAGCTTGGGACATCAAATCTTTGACTAATTTCATATCCAGAGCACAGTCTTCCAAATTGTAATAGGTTGAACAGATTCGCAGTCGTACGTCCAAATACTGAATATTAAAATATAGAATAGCCAAGCGTTCCATTGTTTCTTCAAGACGTTCGATTATTTGTGCAATCTTCTGATTTTTTTTATCTGTATCAGTTCCCGTGAGCCATCCCACCCATGCCGCCGCTGTTGACACAACTCCTGTAGGAGCTGAATCATCGATGGCAGCAGTGTCGACGCCATTCTCGTTAACGGAAGTTAATTCAATTCCGTCTCCCTTCTCAACCTCGAAATCGATAGGTCTGCGTATAGCTGTCTGCCACCACCTCTCCAATTTTTCCACTTCCAATTGCACTTCTTCTAATATGGAATTCATGTCTACAACTTCCTTTTTAATTTTTTTCGGATTTAGACAACTATATCCGGACATACTATCTGGGACGATTCCTCTTTCATCTGCCGAGCGGTAAAGGCATTCGCAGATCATTTTATACCTTTCGTATTCTTCCAATGTTTGGATCTTATCGAGATCGTTCCATAAAAGATATACGGCTGCTCCTGCGGCACCGACAGCTGAAACAGGATTGCTGGCCACTAACATCAGACCGAGCACTACCGACCCACCCACAAATGCTTTGAATTGATTTTGTACCTGCGCATCCCAACCATTTTCAAACGTAAGCACCATGGTAAACGCATTATGTGTCTTAGGCGTTGCGATCAGCTCAAGCTGGTCTTTTTTAAAACGCAACTCACGAATGGCCGCAAGATAACCAGGTAGGTCATATAGAGAGGTATTGGCTGGATCCCAAATATAAGGTTTCAAAAAATTCAATATTCCTTTTGAATTGGTGCCCTTAGGATTAAAAATATTGTCGCGGTGTTCTTCTTTTAAATATGGAATTCTTTCTGTAAACAACGTCATTATTTCCTGAAAATTTGACAAAGACGACATTTTTAACAATTCAATCAGATGGTTACAAACAAACGTATAGTGCCATTGCTGAGGTATCGATCCAGGAATCACCTTTTTAATGCATGCGCCGTATATTGAAGAATTGATTGTCGTTTTTCTATTCATTAAGACAAAGATAATTTTTGGCGCCAATACATTTTCGTTATCACAAGATAATGCGTCCAGGACATTGGCAGGCGTATACATACATAATTGCGACACCACTCGGAGAAACGGCATCTTGACATACTTTGCATTCTTATTCGATACGTCAGCAATGGCACTATTCGTTTGTTTTGATGCGGTATACACTGCAATGGCTTCGTTATACACTATAACAGCGGCGTTATACACTAACAAAGCTGCGTCATAGTCATCTCTATTACCTGGCGGCGTTGCTTGATAACGCATCTCCGCTGATTTCCAAATCGCCTTGTCTGAATCCCATTTCGCCAAAGCTGCTGAAAAGGTAGCTGCAGCAGCAGCAGCAGCAGCAGCGGTTCTAGGTATGTCACTCTTCAACTGTTCGTTTGCATCAAAGGCAGTTTTGGCAGCAGCAGCTTTAACTGTCGCAGCATCAGCTCTTGTTTTAGCAGCAGTAGCTGATGCTGCCAAAACTGCATGTTCAGGCGTACCCACCGCTGAAGCAGCAGCAGCTTCAGCAGCTACCTTTTCAGCAGTAGTCGTCGCCGCCATTGTCTGTGTCTCGTAAAGTTCATTTTGTAGACGATTATTAGTAAAATTTAGGATGTCAGACCATGAAATATCATTATCTATCATGAGTTTTGAAATGTCATCGTAAGAAACACCGACTTCAATGTTGTAAATGATGGTTTTATAGATAGAATTTTGATACCCTAAAGGTATCAGGTTTCCAAGGTCCGTCAATGTTTTGACCGTCAGTGAATCATCCTTCTTTTTGCGTGCTTTCTTCGACTGTTGGGGAATATTGCTTAACATCCTTTCTGTCTCTGATGTCAGTGTCTCCTGCGATTTTTTAGTTTTTTTTCTCTTCTTTGGACTTTGAAGTTTGTCAAGGACAGATTTCGTAGCGGCGTCGATCACCACTCGCCCACTAGAGTGAGATTTAGCAGGTTTCTCTTTCAACGAATCCAGTGCCATTTTAGTTTCAAGACTAAGAACCTGGGATTTTTTTGTTTTTTTCCTCTTCTTTGGACTTTGAAGTTTGTCAAGGACAGATTTCGTAGTGGCGTCGATGCTCTCCAATGCAGAATTTGCGACATTAGTCTTCGGTTCAGAGAGTCCTGCAATAGTGAGCAAAGACTCAGTGTCAAGCACAGTCTTAGTATGCTGGACACTCGAGTTTGTATGCATATCTAAATTCTGCAATATTCTTTTTGTCTTTCTATCTAACTTGGACATTATCACTGTCAATAAAAAGGAGGTATTTATATAGCATGATTTTTACAAAACAATGGCAACTAAAGACAAAAATTTAACATTAGGACGTGCAATGGAATTAAATAAAATGGGATATTTCAATTCGAAGGAAAAGCCCAGACAGACATCGGATAAATACATATTAAGATGTCTCGCCTTCGTCTCAACTAAAATGCAAAAGGATTTAAGAGCAAAAGCTTTTAAATCAGCACTTGATTATGATCCAAAGGATGGCGCAGATTACGAAAACTTATGTGATTATCTTGTTGAAATATTTCTAAACATTGCGAAAGTTGATCATTTCGGTAGAGTTGTTCAAAACCCTAAACACGTCAGACAAAGAGAGGCTGACGCTCAAGCCAACAAACTCGCTTTATTGACTACTTGGAGACAGAAATATAACGGAAAAGGCCAACCATTCGCTACGCCCGCCCTCGGACTGGCAGAATTTTTGAAAGACGTAACTGACGAGAATCCAACACAAGATACTATAGTTTACCTGAAAGAATCATTGGACAAACCTTCTGCCAGTCAAGCAAAGTCTTTCACGGCATTATTGAAAGAAATAAAAAATGCAGAAGGCTTTAAGTTGCCTGGTCGTATCGGTCATAGTACACATGCTATTGTGGACGACAATTCTTTTATCCAATTGGTTGCAAATGGTCATATCCCCATACAACGAACATTTATCGACGACCATAACATAGAACCGGTTCAAGCGATCAGAGCATTCTTATGCGCAAAGTGTGTATACATGGCATATTTATATGCAGAGTATCGTAAAGCGCAGAAAAAAACAATCAAACTTTTCGAGCGTGAAAAAAAACAACTTAAATCTAAACGTCGTTCGTACAAATCTGCAAATTTGAATGTAGAATTGGGCCCAACACCACTCATGCAGATATTGATAAGCAAAAAAGCGATGTTATCACGCGTTTTGAATGAAATTGAAGAAAGTTATAAAAAAACGATTGATTCGGATAGGACAACACTGAGCACTCCTTACTTACTGTGGAAACAGATAAAAATGAAACCATCATCACCTAGTTCGGTTAAAGACGAGAACAAGATAAAGGTTTCCTTTTCCGTTGAAAAGGAATTGTATGAAGTGAAAACTGGTCTGACGCAAGCCACTTCAGACTTTACAAATTTGACAACTAATTATCAGGAACTCGTCTTATCACAAAAAGGTACAATAACTGGTCTACATTTTACGGACGATCAATTGAATAAGACGAAATATGAACTTTGTATTGGAGCAAAGAACATGATTGATGCCGGTGTCGAACCACAAGTTCGCTATAAATTTTATAGAATGGCTACATCGTTTGCAATTGCTCCGTTCACCATGTTTAAAACCATGGCGATGAATATTGCGTTGATGGGACCTCCAGGAACTGGAAAATCTACCCTTGCCAAAAAAATCGGTGCATTCGCACATGCCGTTGGTTGGCTTACGTCCGATGAGACCATGGAGCCGTTACCTTCTGAGTTGATCTCGGATGTGCGTGGGGAAACTGCCACAAATACAAGGTCTTATCTTAACGCCTCTTTAGGAAGAATGCTTTTTATTGACGAAGCCTATGCGCTTACACCGAAAGGCGATCCATCCGGAAAAGAATTTGCCGACGAATTGACAGAATTTCTGACTAATCACAAAGGAATGCTCATGGTCATGGTCGCAGGATACGTGGACGAAATGACAAATGATTTCTTTTCTGCTAATATTGGTCTACCAAGAAGATTCCCCACTCGCATCATTCTCGGAAAGAAAACTGCAAGAGCATGTTTCAACGCATTCATGTTACAATTAACAAACAAAATGGGCAAGGATAACATTGGTGCACTGAACATATTGTCTATAAAACAATCACAGGTGCCTTTCTTTCTCTCTCAAGCAGCCATATGGATACCAATCTTTCACATATTACTTGGCGAAAGATTCAAAGATAATATGGAACGCGATGACGACGATGTAAATCTCCTGAATTATTATTATGCCGATATAGAACTCATTGCCGAAATATACATCAGATATCTCATGTCAGAAGGTCTTTTTGGAGTGTCAGATGGTATAAATAAAGGGACATACAACTATCAGGAAACTTTTTCCAACGAAAATGTTGTAAAAAACGTTCTAAACGACTGGCTTAATTGTAAAGGCAGTGAAAACACTAGGGTCGAAGGTATACGCATTCCAATAAGTTACGTAGATTTCTCTAAAGGTCCGTTGACAAACATCGATAGATTGGATGTATTCAAGGCTTACTACGATTCAAAAGGCGCAGAAAAAGCCAAGGAAGCCTTCAAAGAAGCACAAAGTTTATTGGAAGAACGAATATGCCTGTGGCCCTTAGAAATGGGAGGGACGGGCCCCCCTTACAGAGGCTTACAGCTTGGATCCGAAGTGGCTATCTCATTTGAGGCTGTAGATCCAGATGGAGGAGAAAAGGCCAGTAATGCATCATATAAGTGGCTGAACACCGCAAAAGAGATCTATGACGCATTAGGCGGACAAAATGTCAATGCCTCAGCTCTGCATGATTACCACAAACACACTCTTGAAATAGAAAGAATAGAGAAAAAACACAAAGAAGAGCAGGAGAGACTCAGAAAAGAAATTGAAGAGGCAGTCCGAAATTCTGGCATACCATTCAACAAATCATTAAACGACGAGCAAAACATAGACGCATTAAAAGACATACTTGACAAAATTCGTACAGTCAAAAACATAGAAAGTACAAAGGAGGAAAAACTCAGAAAGGAAGTTGACACACTGAAAGCAAGGAATAAAGAGTTGAAGAAAATGTCAGAACTCCCTCTTCCATACAATAGCCACAGTTCTGTAGTGAATATTTATACCACAGAGATTAAAAAAGCAAAAGAGGAACAGAAAGCAGCAGTGCAAGCTGCAAATGAAGCAAAAGCAGAGACAATAACAGCAAACGATCAATTGAAACAAGTTAATAAAGAACTGGCTGATAAATTAATCAAAGTAAAAAGTTTAAAAGAATTCAACGACAAGTTGGAGAAAATGAAACAGAAGCATGACCAAGAACTATATATCGCCAAAAATAAAAAACTGAAAGATTTAATTAACAAACAAAGACCAAAAATAAA
>Ga0209632_10002454_pt1 | contig 17788 bp, 20 predicted proteins | sample COG_10_FD_184754 | JGI IMG/M metagenome (GOLD analysis project Ga0209632, IMG submission 184754) | Pelagic Microbial community sample from North Sea - COGITO 998_met_10 (SPAdes) (version 2) | ecosystem: Environmental > Aquatic > Marine > Neritic zone/Coastal water | place: Helgoland, sampling... | reverse complement strand
GAGTTCTTCAATTCAATTTTATTTAATTTAATTACCTTCTATTTTTGCGAGTTCCTTTTGAACGACGGCGACGGGTGTTCTTTGTCATTTTTTTCATACCACGCTTCATGGTTTTTCTAGTTTTTCGAGCAACACCAACGACAACATTGGCACCCTTATTGTAGACCTTTTTGGCATCTTTTAACGCATCCTTAAATTTATAAGAAGCACTTTTTTTGCGACCATCCTTAAATGTTTTTTTAACAGTATCCAACCAAGCACTCATTTGTATATATTAGTCCAAGATAAAAATGAATAGACAAATATACATAAATATAAAAATCGTGAAAATATAAATGGTATTGACAGATACACAAGAATGGAAACATATCCCAAATATATCAAAACCTATAAAAATAAAAAAATCGATTTCATTTGACTCTGTTGTAAACGTCGTACTTATACCGGAAGCAAAAGAATATGAAGATCTGAAACACTTGTTATGGTACAATGACGAAGAAATGTACGAATTTTTAATTATAGAGCAAGAATTTAATAAACAAGAAAAAGAAAGGCAAGAAACAGAATTACATAATATGCGTAACGAAGAAATATACACAATTATGTTAAGTTATTAAGCAAAGAATTTGGTGATTGTTTGCATACCTGTTTGAGAATGTTGGATTTTTGTCAAGAACTTATCAAATAGTAATGTTTTGACCTTTGCTGAACAATATTTCTCCTTCTTTTTCATGAATAATTCCATATCAGTGATTTCGTTTTCCAATTTGACCATGTCTTTTTTATAGGTCTTTAATGCTGCTGTCTTTTTCTGATAAGACCAAATATGTTCCAATGCTAGTCCAAACAATTGTTGTAATGGTTTCATCAACTGATTTGTAATATAATGACTATAGTCAATAACCAATTTATTTTGTACAATATGTTCGGGCGTTTCGATTTTGTCCCCCATGAGTGCTTTCTTTTCATTGTTGACAACAAAGACGAATTTCATGCGATCACCTGGTTTAGGACGATTTCCAGGGTCTCGCTTGCCAATTCTTTCAGCAAGAACCCAATGACCAATTTGCATCGGATTTTTATAATCACTACGAAGTGCTTTCGTAATGGCTAGTTTTTCCATTGGAACAGTACCTTCGATTAAATTGTTCAATGATTTATACAAATATTCAATTGCGTCTTGAATATTATCGCTTTTCATCAATATGTTCAAAATCCCTCCATATGTATCTTTCAAATAATCACACGAGTCGCGACGTTTTAATGAAAGACCCATATATTTCATATCGCCTTTATGGGGATCTTCTTCGTACAACATACCCACATAACGTTTCTTTGAAAGCAAGATAAATGGCATGAGTGTTTTTTCATATTCTAAGCACTGGGGTGCTTTCAAGAATTGCGTACATAAGTTGGCTGCTTCTTGTGCTACTTCAATCGTAATTTCGAGTGCTTTTTGACCCCGTATTTTCTCACCTGTTTCCGGATCTTCCAAATTAAAGGTGAAGAATACTGAATCCGTATCGCCATAAATATATTCGGCTCTACATTTCACCAAACCGTAATCCTTTGTTGGACATACACGATCTCCGTATACCTCTTCAATCATACGTTTCGCATATATAATCATCATACGACCAGTGGCAGTGGTGGATGCGGCAACATCTTGTTCATAAAATGTTGATGTTCTAGCACCACATTGTCCATATAATGAATTAGCAGTGACCTTATAACCGAGTTGTCGCTTGTCCAAAATGTTCTGCATAAATGGATCAGGTTCCGTTTTGATTTTCTTACGCGTATCTTTGCGCGCTTTCAATAACTCTTCCAAAATAGAAGGCATAATAGACTTTTGATTTTCAGGTAATTGTGCCCATCGGCAAATCTTTTTTCCACTAATTACTTTTTCAGCGCGCGAAGTAGGTGTTTTGCGACTATATTTATATGTGTCAAATTCAATGTCAATATATTCATAATCTGGTAAATTATCGTAAATATAGTTGCCTTTTTTATCTTTTTCTCCCGTTTCTTTGATCAAGTTTCCGGATAAATCATATTCTTTTGACCATACTTTGGAATCATGACTATAATTCTGACTAATCATAGAAGACGGATAAAGAGACGCATAATCAACACATGCTACGGGATTATCCATGTACATCGAACATTTGGGTGGCAAAACTATTGCTCCTTCATATCCATCACCGCACGACGTTTTTTCCAAATCAGGCATCAATGTATCCTTTTCCCTACATTTTTTTGCCACATAACTCGTCAATTTAATCCCTTGTCCGCGAAATACAAGGAATGAAATTGGTACACTACAAATACTTGACATCTCAACATAACCAGTCAAAACATCGATTTTCGACATCAAATGATGGACCAGATTACAATCTTGAATACAATATTTCGCAACAATTGCGCGGTCCGAATCCGAACCATTCGACAAACGGAAAATGTCTTGCGGAGTCACATCATCTTTGGCAACACCCCATTTAATATTCTTTTTTGTAGACTCATCCAAATGTTTTCCACCTATTACAATCACATTGAATTTCTTTCCATTATGCTCTTTATTTTCAATAATATCCAGAACTTGAAATTTTTTACCTTGTTTATAATAATCACTCGTAAAACTGCTTAGTTCAATATGAATATAATCGCCAACATGTAAACCAGCAAGGTTCTTACTGTATAATTCAGTCACTTCACCATGAATATCATCTATTCGACGATTCACGTGTTTTACGCTGTCGCTAATATATTGACCAGCAACATCGTCCAATTTATACGATGCCAGATTGAAATCGCGACGGAAATAAGTATACATATCAATTTGTAAACGACCAGTTGTTTTGTAAAACCGTAGGTCGTATTCACCGGTTGCTAATACAATTTTGGTGTTTTCAATGGACATTTTATTCTGAGAATTGACTTTCGCACACATCTCATTCTTTACTCTTGACAATTTCAAGAATTGAGAAGCGCAATTGTTTTCTTGTGCTCGTCGAAACATGAATTCATAATCAAACCCGAATATATTGTAACCAATGATGACATCTGGATCTTCTTTTTGGATAAGTTCCTGCCATTTCAACAAAATGTCTTCTTCTGTTTTCACGCATTCGATTTGTGCTCCATCCACTTTTGTACATCCACCTAACACTAAACAATGGTTCAAATATGGTTCCTTTTCTCCATATTTCAAGAATGTGGAACCAATGAAAGTTACTTTATCACCTTCCAAATTAGGGAATAGACGCAATGGATGCCCTAATGGTACACTGTCATCATCGTCCGGTTGAAGCATAATATTCACTACTTTGATCTTGTCCTCGCGTTCATATTTGGAACTGAGCAAAATATCGATTAGTTTGTATTTACTATCAGATTTTTTGAGAACCACCTTATGTGGTCTCATTTTATTCCATACTGGCACTGATTCGGTTTCCTGGTTCTGAACTACATTATCATTGACAGTTTCACTTACTGTATCCAAATGTTCTTTAATTGTTTCGAAAGAATTTTCAATATCTAACCCTTCAGCAGTTTTGAAATTCATGATTTCTGTGATACATGTTTCTAGCAATATTTTGGTTGATGCCAATACCTGTTTTTTGGTCATAGGGTGTTTGGGATAAACCACATCCACATTTTCAAAACTGTCGTATCCGAACGACGTTAAAATACAACGCTCCAATAGTTTATTGCCATTTTCACTAGTGATTTTTTGCGATGAATTGGCGCGACGCATAAATACGTCTACAATATTCATTGCCAATCGCTTGTATGTTTTAATCGGCAAAGGAAAGTCACCATGACTACTACTCGCCTCAATATCAAAACTACATATTTTGTAAGGCACAATGGTTTCTTTTTGAGGCATGGACTTAATGCCATTACATTTACAGACATATTCATATTTGCATGTAGTGGTTTTAATTGGTGGAACTGAGCAAACTTTGGTATTCACAAATATCCATCCAGAAGGACTTACATTGTGAATATGAAAATATCGCAACAAAGGAGGAATTGTACTCTCATATAGTTCTAGATTGATGTCATTAAATATATAATCTTTGCGTTTCCTGTAATTTCCGGTTAATTTCTTTTCAATTTCATCTAAATAAGTGTACCACAAATTGCGGACTTTATTCAGTGTAGTGGTATTATCTAAAGTTAATTTAGCAAACTGATGACTATTTCCACCACTGAATCCGTACAACTTATGGCGATCAACTAATTCAATAGAACGAATACTTTTGCTATGGTATTTGCCTACCTTTTGTTGAATATCTCTCTTTAACTCGTATACGTCGTTTTCGTCCCAGTCATCTCCTACTTTAATATAAAAGAATGGTTTATAATCATTTAAATATACACAACAAGTCTCCCCTTTTTCATTAATGCCAAACATTTGAATGATAAAATTTTCTTGCTCATTCCATTTTGCTTGATCGTCACTATCTTCACTTAATGAGTCGTCATTTTTGAACAACTCACCTTTTTGATTAAAGATATGAAAATCGATTAATCGAAACGATTTACCGACACGTTTGATGACAGTTTTGCTCATAACTGATATATTGATTTAATTTTATTTAGTTTTCATTGAATAATTTAGTTGTTTCAATTTTATATAACGCCAATATATAATGAAGTCTTTGTTCTTATTTGGATGGACCGTACTATTGTTTATTATTTGTTGCCCTGGGGTAATATTAGAACCGTATAAATACAAACTATTTGGATTATTAATACATGGATTCATATTCACCATTTTATATGTAATTATGTACAAACATATGTCCAATGTGGTCGAAGGATTAGAAACGGACAAGATGGAAGATACGAAAGATAAATTTGAAGAAGCTAAAGAGAAATTATCGAATAAATTAAAAGAAATAGACATAAATAAATTGCCAGTCCAAGAACAGGTTGAAAAAACGAAAGAAATATTCGATAATCTCTTTAGTGATTGGTCGGAAGACGAAATCCAAAAGTTTCAAACCAAATACGAAAAATATTTCACTGAAAATTTCGAAATAGGGGACAATGAAAATTTGGAATATGCATTAAACAATGCTAGTCCGGAGAAAATTAAATTTATTGATTCACTTCCACAAGAACAACAAATTGCTTTAGAAAAAATCTATAATTCGATGGACCAAGATAAAATAGATAAATTATTAGAATTGGATAATGATAAATTCAAACAAGTATTGACCAATATTGTTGAGAAACAATAATTACCGTAAAACATATATAAACTCATATATGTTCTATTCTACAATGAATAATAGTTGTGTCAATTATTTACCTATCCATGGAAATATACAAATGAAATTAAACGGATTTATCCAAAACCGCAAAATACCCCATTTATTATTCCATGGGTCATGTGGTACAGGAAAAAAAACCATTGTATACGATTTTATATATAAAATCTACGATAATGACAAATCCAAATTGAAAACAAACGTTATGTATGTAAATTGTGCTCATGGAAAGGGAATTAAATTCATACGTGAAGAATTAAAATTTTTTGCCAAAACCAATATTCAATCTAGTAAAGGAATCGAGTTCAAGACAATTGTATTATTTAACGCAGATAGTTTAACTATTGACGCGCAATCCGCAATGAGACGATGTATTGAATCGTTCAGTCATAACACGCGATTTTTCATTATTGTAGAAAACAAACATAAACTATTAAACCCTATTTTGTCTCGTTTTTGCGAAATTTATGTTCCTGACAGTATTCAAGAAGATGGAACGCCATTGAACTTACATCAACATCATTTGGAATCTATATATGGTGTTAAAAACGATAGTTTTCCATGGTTCTCCGAAATAATATGTGAATTAGGAAAAACTCCGTATCAATGGGTTCAAATTTCAAATACAATATATGAAAAAGGATACTCGTGTATAGAAACAATAAATTGGATAAAACAAACACCCATATTATCCGAAATACAAAAATACGAAGTTGTCATATATTTTCATAAAATTAAGGCAGAATATCGAAATGAGAAATTACTTATATTTACTATATTATTATATTTAGACGCCTTCGTTTCAAAATAGAAAAACTAATATGAAGATTATGTAAAAATGGATGATTTTGTGATTTCCAATTTACAAGAATCGCGTAATGAATGGTGTAGTCGTTTAGTAAGTATTTTCACACCTCTGGTCGAAGAAGGATTGAAGTCAATTTTTGAAGAAGCATGGAAAATTTGTGCGGATACTGACGAAATGGGAAAATATTTAATGACTTTTCAGAATTTGTTGTCTCGCATTCCCAAATGGAATTCTACCATTATCGAAGACGAGAGAAAACGAATAATCGAACGTTCTGGGTGTAATTATTTAGAAGATTTGATTACATGTGTTCACATTATTCAATTGAAAGTGCTTACATGTATTCGTGTAGGCAATAAACAAAAGAAAATTGACATTGATATTCCCAAACTAGATCCCTTTGTTCACAAAGTGTATATTAACACTGCTCGCAGAGTATACAGTAATGTATATTTATTCGAGAAAAGTCTGAGTCCTCTTCAAGTACAGAAAAATGCTCGTGAACTAGAAATGATTATTCAAGAAGCAATTTTAACTACAATTCGGGAAAGTATTCCTACTGAGGCTATTATTCGCGCTTATATGGATGAAAGTGTGGAGCAGGAAGAAGAAGTTTTTATTGAAAATATGAAAGAACCTGAACTCGTGAAACCTGAGGCAGTTGAAGATGAAGATATTGAAACATCACCAAAGGAAGAGGACGTTGCCGAAGAAGTTATACCAGTAACCCCTACTATTAAAAATTTAGATGATGAAAAGGTAGTAACAAAACTCACTTTTAATGACATTGATTCGGCATTAACGTCTAATAATGAAGAGGAGAAAATAGAAGCGCCAAAAACACTAGAGCGTTTGGAAGATATTAGTGTATCGCGTGCACTAGAACGTAAAATGGAGGAAGAATCCGATTCAGATGATGAAGATCGCATTCAAATCCATACAGACACCATGGATTTGACTGGGTTTGATGTTTTAGATGAACCTACATCGAAAGTTGAAAGTGCCGACATTTTCCTAGAGGCAGAAGAATTGCCTTAAATATTCCAAATTGTTAATAAATGAACAACCTCCTGTGGTTCTAATTCATCTGGAATAATAAAAAATTGACTATGTCTATTCATAGAATTAATAATATTTTCTTTTAATGTTAATGTAGTATCATTATAAGTCTGAAAAATATTAGGTGATCCCCATTTTTTATAAATAAGTGAAATCAATGAAATCCATAAAAAAACAGAGTACATATTTAGATTATAGTAATTTGTCTTTATTCGTTTTCTATAAATGAATTCGTTATAAAAAAAGGTAAATAATCGTCATACACATATATTTAGGAATATGGACGATATGTTTATTGTTGCCACATTTATTACCGTTGCCTTTTGTTTGGCAAAATTCATAGAAGTTAAATATTTTCACGAAGAAACAAAACCGTTGAAGGACGTGGTTCGTGATTGTGTGTTAGTGTTAATGAGCGCATTGTGTGGATCTTTTGTTTATTTTCATTTTCAAAGTTATATTCGTGATTTTTTTAACGTAGTTACTGAAACCAAAGTATTGAACGCCGCAACTACTGAGGTATTTACTGATACTCCTAGTTTCTAATGTATGTGTGCTTACCATTCCGCGTCCCACATTTCTAAACTAAAGTAATTTTTAAATTTATCGTCTAAAACTACATCTTCTTGATTTTCCTGGTTTTCCTGATTTTCCTTATTCTCTTGATATAGATTAAGATTTCGTGAACGACTATTCGATCGTTTTAAGGTTGATTTTGTAAAAGTATCTGGTTTAGATTTCGGTTTCGGTTTAGATTTCGGTTTCAAATGTGTGGCATTATGTTTTTCAATATATACGAACGTATAACTATTTCCGGAAAGCATGATGATAATTTAATGAATGATGATATGGTTTCTTACAAATATCATAGGAAAAAAACTTTCAATTTTATTTGATTTTATATCAAATACAATTTATTTATTTACATAACATGGTAAAGTGTCGATATTCATAGATTGTTCGTTCAATTCTTCTACTAAAAATTGATGAAAATAATCGTAAGATAATTGCGATTCTGGTGTATGTTGATGAACACTGCGAGCAATCATTTTGTATAATTTAAAGTTAGGATATCTTTCTTCTCCGTTCCGTTTATATAATATATTTTTACCATTATCGTCGCAACACCATCGGTTAATCGTTTTTTGTAATTCATTTAGTTCCTCTTCTGGGTCGTCAATGTCCATAACAAAGTCAAACAAAGAAGATCCTAAGCGACATAAATCAAAACTATTATTTGGTTCCAATCTTGGACGTTTTTGATTCATGAAGGGTTCGCAATTATATTGTGTTACTGCGTCGCCATCTTTGGCAAAACTATCACTACAAAAGATTTTGCCTTGAAATTTAAAAATTGCCCGTCCAAAATCGATAATTTTGAATATTTTACCATACGTAGGTACTTTGTAATGTTGATTATTGTAAGTATAGTACAAGAATTCTTCTTTTGTTTCCACATACATTATATTGTTAGTGTGTAAATCATTATGTGTAAAAGAAAACATTTTTTGATATACTAATAAAATCATAACAACTTGAAACAAAATACTAGCACCATTCTTTTCATCAACTTCTTCGTTTACAAATAAATCGTCCAATGTGCCGTCACATTTTTCCATACAAATCATTTGTACAGGATAATTATGAATATAAGCAAATAGTTCATCATTTTCATCGGTGGAACAATCACTTTCCTCTTCGGATTCATCACAAGAATCTTCATCATCTACAGTGCCAGATTCACTTTCTTCTTCAGAACTGTAATTTAGTTCACTATTAGAGTCAGATGACATACTCGAAACAGAGGTGTTGTTGGAAGATTTGCTATATATTGTTTCAATTTCATCTCCTTCTTGGACATTTTCATACTCTAAAACAGATAGATTATCACATTCTATGTCGACTTCTTCGGCACCTATGTCTAATTTCATTTTATTTTTGCGAGAATTTCCTAGCAAAGGAAATAATTGAAAGGATGAATTTGTATTATCGTCTTCAATATAGAACAATTTTCCAATATGATTATTAAAAAAGGATGAATTTCGAATATAGTCTAAATCGTCGGCTATATTTACTCGAAATTTTTCTTGAATTCCTAAATAGGATCCGTAATAATCAATTCCGTGTACAATAGAATGGTTGTTTAGAACAATACTCGTTAAAAAACAAAAAAAACCATCAATATAAGAGGCATTATGTTGGGTTAGTAATTTAGGATGACAATGTTCAGAAGTACTTCCTAATGTAGGTAATGTAATAAGTCTTGGATCATCGATGTCATATTTCCCTATCATATAACGATAAGGGTCCAAGAGAGGAGAAAACTTCATGAAAATGGGTTTTTCAATGGATTGTGATTCATTTTCTTGGACATGTGTTAAATCTACTATGTGATATTTTTGATTTAATGAAATAGTTTCAGAATTACTTTGGTTCATTTCAAAAAATAATTTATACATAGGTTGATATTGTTGTAAATGTGTTATATGATATGGATTATATCCATGAACTACATCATTATTTTCACTATATTGTTTCCCTAAAATAGGTATATCAATTAAAGGTTGTTTCTTGTAGTGAAGTTTGAATTTAGACATATAAGGTCTATAAATACAATTTTAAAGATAAATAAACGTGTTATAGTCGTATTTTTTTGATAATTTAAATGTAATTCTTTATTTATAACATATATAATGACACTTGAACTAAAAAAATTTGATATGAGATGGATTACATTTAAACCCGATGAAAATAAGGGTCCTGTGATTGTGATGATTGGTCGAAGAGACACTGGTAAATCTTTCTTGGTACGTGATCTATTATATCATCATCAAGATATTCCAATTGGGACTGTCATATCAGGTACAGAAGCAGGTAATGGTTTTTACAACAAACACGTTCCTAAATTGTTTATCCATGAAGAATACAACACAGTTTTAATCGAAAATGTATTGCGAAGACAAAAAGCAGTTTTAAAACAAATGAATAAAGACGTTGAATTATATCGTAAATCGACGATTGATCCAAGAACATTTGTCATATTAGATGATTGTTTATATGATCAATCATGGACACGTGATAAAATGATGAGATTACTCTTTATGAATGGGCGTCATTGGAAAGTCATGTTAATTATTACTATGCAATATCCTTTAGGCATACCTCCAAATTTACGTACTAACATCGATTATGTATTTATTTTGCGCGAACCATATATGACCAATCGCAAACGCATTTGGGAAAATTATGCTTCGATGTTTCCAACATTAGAATCTTTCTCTTCCGTTATGGATCAAACAACTGAAAACTATGAATGTTTAGTCATTAATAACAACGCAAAATCCAATAAGTTATACGACCAAATCTTTTGGTACAAAGCAGAAGGTCGTCCTGATTTCAAATTAGGGTCCAAAGAATTTTGGGATATTTCTAAAAACATGGGTTCAGATGATGAAGACGAAGCATATGATCCATCCAAGTCCAAGAAACGCAATTCAGGACAACAAGTCACCGTTAAAAAAACAACCAGTAAATGGTAAATACAAAAAGGTATAATAAAATATAAATATATATGGGTTTATATTTTACGGATAAATATTCGTTACTACATTTTGCTGTAGGCATTGTTATATATTTCTGGAATATTACGTTTGTAACATGGTTTATTATACATATGTTGTTTGAATATATTGAAAATACAAATTATGGAATAAAATTAATCAACAACTTTCCTTATTGGCCTGGAGGAAAAGATCACAGTGACTCACTTATAAATAATGTAGGAGATCATTTCTACGCATTACTTGGTTGGTTTGTTGCTCATATCGTATGTAATGAAACCTAAATAGATAATCATAATATACAAATTATGATTATACGTAACTATAGACTATTTAATCCGCATTCTGGGATTCATTTGAAAATTCATCGCTAATACTAGCCGCACTTACCTCCTTCGCATTCTCCATAACTTCATCTTCATGCTTCTTGCGTCCATCCTCGTCAGCAACATCACGACTCTCAAAATCTACCGTGTCCTTTACACCAATAAGTTGTCCGTCCTCGGTAATCGTTTGAGTTAGTTTATTTCCGGACTTCTCTGCTTTAGCAATATTCTCCTCAATTGCCTTCTCCTTTGTCTCCTTAACACGCTTGTCGAACTCGTCTTTCGCCTTCTTCTCGTTTGCCATCTTCTCCTGGTGAAGTTTGTTCAACTCCTCCTCCATAAACTCAACACGCCCAGTCTTGTAAGCATTCGGGTCCCAAGGCAACCAAACACCAACGGGAGCAACGAAAATATCGTGATTAGGATCCTTCTCGCGCAACTTCTTACAAAATTGCTCCGCCTCTTCTTGAGTTGGGAAATTGCCACGATTCTTTAGACCACGAACGGATGTCTGGAACGCATGATCACGCTGAAATTCTTGAGTAAGTTTATCCTCGTTATTATCCAAAAAGTTCTGGTAATCATCGGATACACCATTTTTCTGTAGTGTATCTTGCTCTTCTTTACAAAATTCGTTATAATCTTTGAATATGGTCTCTACATTCAAATTGTATTTATATGAAATGAAATTAATGAAATCCCCAAATTTGTTCATTGATTTAGTAAAATCCCATTGCTCAACAAACTTATTAAAAAGAAAGGTTTCGCGCTTCTCTAAAATCTTGTCGGGTGACAAAAAAGAAACACAGGTAAACTTCTGTCCGGCAATTCCTGCGTCTTCATCTAGCACATCTACATACTTGGGATTTTGGGTTCCATCGGGAAGAGTTTTTCTTTCAAAAGCTACTGACTCGCTCATTTAGCAATTATATAATTAATAGTGTTTGTTTTGTTTAAGTTATTTTTACATTATCTATAATTATGAAAACTTTTTTTTTCGGCATCTATATTATATATTCATGGACGGAATGTTTGACTTTAGCGAACTTATTAAACGCGCACTCAAATACTTAATCGAAGGTTTTATGGTTGCAATCGCAGCCTATGCCATCCCTAAACAATCTCTTAAGATGGAAGAGGTCATGATTATTGCTCTCACAGCAGCAGCAACTTTTGCTGTATTGGACGTATTCGTTCCTACTATGGCATCCTCTGCACGTGGTGGTGCCGGGTTTGGTATTGGTGCCAACCTAGTCGGGTTTCCCGGTGGTCTATAAATAAAATTAATGTAATATAATACACTATTGGTATAGTGTATTATTGAATGGTGGAGGAATGGTATTTCTTACGCGTTTTCTTGGAATGTTCGGTATTATGATGTTTCGTTATATATTTTCAAAAATAAAACGACTCGATAATGATAATAAAACAGTCGATCATTTTTTTGGTATTGTCTATTTTGCCGTGTAAATATATATGGAACCCATTAGTCCTTATATATTTTTCTCACTCTTGATATTTGGTCTCTTTCTGTTAGTAAATGAATCAAACAAAAAAAATTGTAATTATTAATATCAAAACTTAATATAATGGAAATACTAAGTTTTGGACTTTTGATTATTATTATGTTGGGATGGACTATGGCGATTACGTGTGTTTCAAAATCAACACGAAATAATCGTTACATCTAAATTTTGTTATTTTTTTTTTGTATTTAAAATTATATGGTATAATTTTAAATGGAAATACTAAGTTTTGGATTTTTTATTGTTATTATGCTTGGTTTAACTATGGCGTTTGTATGTAATGCTAAATCAAAACAAACAAAACGGTGATTAATTTTGATTATTTGGATTTTCGATTGATCGTTTCCATAGTTTAAAAATATGTTCATTATATTGGTTTTTACGTAGATTCGGATTTTCAGTTTGTAATATTACTAATTGTTTGTTGTAAAAATGTTTGAATTCATTATTATTTTGAATTACTTCATCTGAAAAGTCCAAGACACTAAGGGCATCATCAATTGTTCCAATAACATCCCTTTCTATAGTATCAAACGCATTTTGTTTAACAATATTTTTGTATTTATATTCCTTTTCTTCATGGAGTTCGCGTTGTTTTCGTTCTTCGTTCTCCAACAAACGTTTTTCTTCTTGTTTTTTTCGTTCCATTTTTGCCTTCATTTCATTTTCTTTTTGTATTTGTAATTTTGTTTTGGGAGCACTTGACAGTGCCTGATTCAATAAAAATAAATCATCACTTTTGGATTTCTTGGACTTGGATTTTTTCCCAGATCCCAATAATTCTTCTTCTTGTGCTAGTAAATCTCTACTTTCTTGTTTTAATCGCATTTTCTCTTCGTGTTTTTCATGTTGAAGTTGGGATTTCAAAACACCTCGCTTATTTGTACCGTTTTCCCATGACCTTTCCTCTTCTTGGACCTTCTTTTCTTCTAGTTGGTCCTGATATTTTTGTTCTGCTCTATTTTCACGTTTTTGTTTTTTTGACGGCATATAATAATAATATTGAAGATTTTTATTATATTATTTTTTCACTTCTAATAATTTCATTTTCTTATGCATAATACTCAAACAATCATCCAATAATACTTTTGAACTTTGTTTTTGTAACATTTTTTCAAACAATACATGCTCTTGTTTTTGGTATTTTAAAAAGGTGTCTTTATGCAGAAAAACATGTTTAAATCTTGGACTACCTTGTACAAAATGATTACATAATGGCATCTTGTTTTGTCGAACACATTCCTTTTTTAAATTCTTCATATCACTTACGTAATTCAAAACATCCACAGTTGTATGAGAATGAACGGCATCTTGTGGTACAGTACATAAAATATACGTCGAACTATTGGCACTAAATGAATGACGCAACATTTTTGTTAATTCACAACGACGATAAGGAATATGGGGTTTTTTTTCGACTAAAGAACGTATACATTCCTTCAACGCAAATAGACTTTGGTTAATATCGCCATTTTCCTTAAATTGTTTGCGATCATTACAAATAGAACGTTTTGCCTTTTCACAACCAGCTAAATCTAATATTCGTAAAAAACGATCACCTAAATCAATTGTAATTTGTAAATGAGAGCGAGATGAAGTGGAATTTTCACTCGAAATACCCACCTTTCTATTTTCGGAAATAATGGTTTGAATTTCTTGAACATCTGATTCTTGTTTCAAAACCTTTTGTTTCAAATTTTGAACGATAAACTTATTATCATAATCTTCGCGTTGGAATACTTGTTTTTTTTCGTTCAAAATATCGTAACATTTATTATTATAAATTTCAATAAAAGATATTTTCGCGTCGAGTTTCATTTCCAACATATCAGACAATAATACATGTAAAAACCCTTGTTCTCTTGGTGAACCCAATATCGTGTGTGTTTTTCCTGATCCAGTTTGTCCATATACGTAAAATGTGACATTTTTCTTGTATTTTAATACATTCATTAACATATCAATTCCGAGTTCATTATATATATCCATGTTTATGCATTGGTCGTCAAATACTTTATCAAACCCATATTTATGTGTCATATTGTAATTTCCGGCATAACTTTTTTGCGGTTTTTGAACCATAATTTGATTATCATACGTTTTTACGCAACTATCACTATTATTTGTTGTTAGATTCGGTTTAACTCTTGATAATATTTTAATTTTGGTCATATTGAATTAGTTTTACATAATATGATTTCAAAATATTATCATTCACACTCGGTTTTAAAAAAAAGATCAATTTCTTTATCTCTATATTGAGAGATATTTTTTTCATCAATGATCCATGCATAATATGTACATTGACTTATTCTATAATGATATTCTTCCATGTTTCTTGGTTTACTTCGCAAAAATCGTCTACCATTTTCATGTTCTACAAAATCACGATTTTTTAACAATATATCATAAACGATATTCCACGTTTCAAAAGAAATGGGATTGGTAATCAACGAATTTATTATTCCTATGACATTTCGGTCAACAAATTGTCCAAGAACCAAGGGATATAATCGTTTTATAATTAATTCAATTAATGGATTATTCATTACGTGTTATATTAAGTTAATATAATTCTTTTTTCAAATAATGTGTAATATAACTACACATTAATTAATATTCAAGATTCAATAAAATATACAATTTAAGAACACGCTTAATTGGAGTAAGCAACACCAGCCATGCCACTCATGACGCGAAGCACATTATAACTGGTGGCGTAGACACGGACCTTAGCAGTGGCAGTTCCACCGACAGTGGCGCTGGAAAGAACAAGCTGAAGGGTGGCATTGTCAATACGGGAGAAGTTACAGCTGCCAGAAGGTTGGTGCTCCTCAGGGCGAAGGGCGAAGGAGTAGGTGTTAATACCGGCATCGGGGGCACGGGTGTGGTGCTGGAAGGGCTGGACAACATCGAAGTAGGAACCCTCACGCTCGGAGAAACGATCCTGACCGTTAAGTTGAAGCTTGGCAGTGACCACAGGGTTCTCACCCCAGCAGTGCATGTCAAGGGCAGTCTCGGAAAGGACGAATGTTCCGGCATCAGAGACGAAAGAACCATCGGCAACCTCACCAAGGTTGGCATCACCAGTGGCAGCGCCGAAAACATTGGGGGAAGCACCCCACTGAGTAGGGTCACCAGTCATACCCTCAGATCCCATAGCACCAGGGTCCTGGAAAAGACCACCAGAAGTGATGAAAGCGTTGGCACCGGAGGTCTCGGCAGGTCCACCGAAAGCGTGGACGGCATTAGGAAGAGCATCTACGGCATCAGTGTAGTTGAAAGGTTGGGCACCAAGAGTCTTGTAAAGGGTCTGTCCACCCTCAAGGGAAGAACAGTAATCAACGTTGGCATCAGGTTGGACAACCCAGATGAGTTCCTTACAGGGGTGGTTGAAGTTCAACTTGATCTTGTTGGAAGAAGAACCGACAGACTCGTCACCGGTGAACTGAAGTTGCTCGATGAGGTACTCGTGGGGGTTCTGTGCCATCTTTCTGCGCTCGTCAGTGTCAAGGAAGACATAGTCGATGTAAAGGGAAGCAGCCACAAGGGATTGCTGGTAGGCAGTGGAAGTGGAAAGAGTTCCGGTAGTACCGTCAAGTTGCTTGACGGCCCAGAGGCACTCACCGATGGGACGGAAATCAATGTTGATCTTGACCTCGTGGTACTGAAGGGCAATAAGGGGAAGAGCAAGTCCGGGATTGCGGCAAAACCAGAAAAGAAGGGGAATGTAAAGAGTGGTCTCAGGAAGGGCCTTGCGAGGGGCGCACACCTGGGAAGGACCACCGGCAGCAGCACAGGGACCGCTGATGTCAGCAAAGGAAGGGTCGGTGATGTAGGTAAGTTGGGTGGTATTACCGATCATCTTGAAGTAACCACGCTGCTGCTCGGCAGACATGGTAAGTTGGTTCCAGATGTGCATCCAGTCACCATATTGACGGTCAATGCGCTGACCACCAATCTCGACCTCAACCTGGGCAATAAGTTGCTCTCCGGGGAAATCTAACCAGCGAGCATAGACACCGGCATCACCGGAGGCAGCCATAGACTGGTTGATCTCAGGAAGAGTCACCTGAAGATAGGTGCGGTAGCAAAGATCACCGTTTCTGCTGATAGTACAGGTGACACGGCGACCGAAATCGGCCTGACCAGAGAAAGTCTGCTCAATGGATTCCATAGCAAAGTTGGTATGGCGTCTGTAAGACACCTTCCAGAAGGTAATTTCGGGGGTTCCAGTAAGGAATACGTCTTGGGCGCCATAGGCGACGAGTTGCATGAGTGCTCCAGCCATCTTTTCTTATATACTGTTCTAATAGAAAATAATTTCGGATTTTAATTAAATTAAATTAAATTAAATTAATTATTATAATGCGCCATTTATACCAAAATAATAACTTTGTTACTAAGTTTAAGTTGTTTTTTGTTAAATACTTAATTATTCATTTAAAATTGTTTAAAATGAATAAAAAAAGTTTTGCTAAATACTTTTGGGTATTCAATTAATTCAAAACCACACCATAGCAGTGTCAAAATCCCATAATCAAAACAATCAGTCTAAATATGTAACCATAGTGAGTTGAACATGACATTTATTATTTTGGAAATTAATTTATGGTGTCAATGTCAAAATTAGATAATAAAAAATGTTCTAAATATTCCTCTTTAAATACTTCTTTTTTATTTTCATGCTTTTTTACAAAAGTATAATTATCATTTTCTTTTTTTGCGGTCCAACCCTTTTCTAAAGCATTCATTACAAACACCATAATTTTCAATTGTTTTGAATTTATATTTTCGGGTTTGTAATCTACATGTATATCGTTATTCATCTTATATAATTTAGTAAAACAATTAATAATCGTTATTTGTCTTTATTGTTATAAAATCTTTTCTTTTATCAATATGGTATATAGAATGAATGAATTAACATTTTTAACTACTGAAAGAGATATAACTGATACTCATTATTCAAATAAAAACAACGATCACTTTTTTCAATATTTATTAATGGGTATTGATAAACTACATGATTTTGGTGATCTTTTTACAAAAGTATATACACTCATTTATGATGAACACTTTTTGTACAAACAATCAAATAAAAATCAACAATTAATGGGTAAAAAAATAATAGGTACTCAAGAAGTTGTTGAAACCAGTTTAAAAAATAAAGTGAGCGCTTTACATAAAATAATTGATTTTATGTCTTATAAAACAAATTCACCTA
>Ga0209632_10002452_pt1 | contig 17796 bp, 17 predicted proteins | sample COG_10_FD_184754 | JGI IMG/M metagenome (GOLD analysis project Ga0209632, IMG submission 184754) | Pelagic Microbial community sample from North Sea - COGITO 998_met_10 (SPAdes) (version 2) | ecosystem: Environmental > Aquatic > Marine > Neritic zone/Coastal water | place: Helgoland, sampling... | reverse complement strand
GTAGCTAAGTATGGAAGAGATAACTGCTGAAAGCATCTAAGCGGGAAACTCACCTCAAAACTAGTTCTTCCTATAGAGCCGTGGTAGACCACCACGTTGATAGGCTGAATGTGGAAGCGCAGTAATGTGTGAAGCTGATCAGTACTAATAGCTCAATTGGCTTGATTTATGCACTGAAAAAAATTTTTTAAAAATAGATATTAATAAATTCAAAATTGATAAGTTAACAATCTTTGCATAGTTTATGCATTTTTTACACTTCATGAGCTTAATACATAAAAAAAACCAAATTCTTTCTTATAAAAAAAAGAAAAAAAAACATTATTTTGAAAGATTAAACTTAAAAATTACCAAAAAAAATTTTTCACTGATTGATCTAGGAACTGCTTCAGGAGACTTTATGTTTTTTTTGGATAGTTTTAGAAAAAATCAAAAAAATGAGTTTTATGGAGTAGAAAAAGAAAAATATCTAATTAATTTTTCTAAGTTCAATAAAAATAAAAATATTCACTTTATCAATGCAGATTTCACAAAAAAAAAATTTAAGCTTAATAAAAAATTTGATTATGTGACTTGTCTTGGCACAATTAATTTATTTGATGATGTTTCGTATTTATTTAAAAGAATGTTTAAACTTTGTAATAAAAATGGAAAAATTTTTATATATGACATTTTTAATGATGATCCAGTTAATTTAAGACTTAAAGTTAATTATGAATTTGAAAAAAATGATAAATGGCATACTCAATTTAATTGTTTTTCTGAAAAATATACAAAAGATTTATGCAAAAAAATTAATCCGAATTCAAAAGTTTTATTCCACAAAATTGACTTCAAGGGGATAAATGTTAAAAAAAATAAATATCCTAAGCTAACGTCATATACAAAAAAAATTGATAATAAGAATTTTTTTATAAGCCCTTACAATCAAATTTTACCTTTTAAAATTTTAGAAATTCAAAATAATTAATTTAAAAAAACTTTTTTAATTCCATTAGTAAGTTCCATTAATATTTTTTGATTGTCATCTTTGCAGTATTTCTTGAAACTTCTTAATCTATTTTTAAATACCAAAAAAATATAAAGTTTATCTCTTTTATTTTTAATCAAGAATGTTCTAAAACCAAATTTTTTTAATCTGCCATTTATTGATGGTGTAGCATAATAACCCCAATCTTTTTTTGCAACATCATATTCAGAGTTCAAACACTTGAATGTAACTTGTTCATTTTCTTTTAATGTGATTTTAGCCATGTCATTTAATTGTATTTTTGTATTACCCACATTAACTTTAAAAATTCTAGGTTTTTTTCTTGTTTTTATTTTCATTTAGTTTTTTTTTGCAAAAGCATATAAACTTAATTTACCACTTTTTTCTTTAATACTTTTACAAAAAAGTAAACTTAAGCCTGCTAATTTTATGGATCTTGTTAAAGATTTTTTTGAAAAAACATGGAGATGATCAACAAAAAATTCTTCCCTTAATTTTCCTTCTGGGTGTCTAGATGCCGCAAATCCGTCTGGAACTTCAATATAAATATATCCATTTTTAATCAATAGTTTTTTTGATATTTTTAATAATTTAACTGGATCTTTAACGTGCTCTATTATTTTATTCATTGTAATAATATTAAATTTATTTTTATTAAATATGTTTGATCTAAGATTTGAATGAACAACATTAATGTTTAATTTTTTAGCAAAATTCACAAAGTTTATATCTGGCTCAACACCTACCAGTTTCCAATTTACCTTTTTTTTTAATTGATAAAGAAATATAGATAGCCCACTTCCTACATCCAATAAATTTATCTCTTTTTTCTTAAAATCTTTGAAATATGATAGAATACGTTTTAATCTATGAAAATTATCTGATCTAGATTTTAAATTATTTATTTTATTAAATTTTTTTTTCATATCATTACCGTGCGAAATTAATGAATAATTTTTTTTATAAAATTCGCTAACTTTAATTTTATGCCTTGCTGTGAAATGACTGCAAATTTTACATCTCATAATTTTTCTTTTATAATTTTCAATTTTATATAATGGTTCTAATGGGGGGGGTGAATGATAATTATAAAATAATTCAACATTTTTTTTATTTTTTGTTGAATTTGAAAAACAATAACACTCAAGAATTTTTTTTAATCTCATAATATTATTTTATGGGGTATTTTAGCTCCCAACCTTTTCTTTTGTGCCATATTTTTTTATTTCTAAATTTTTCACATATTGTAAAAAATTTTCTTTCACTGATACCTATTAAAGTACAAAATTTTTTAATATCTTGATTGGGTGCTTTAAAAGCATTTTTTTTTATTAATTTTACTGCAAGCTTTCTAGATAATCTATTATTTCTAATTTCCAAGCTGAGATTGTCATAATCTCTAGAAAAGCCAAACTTATAAATCTTCAAATAATGATGTATGGATATTAAATCATCATCAATATCAGCATATTTATAGATACCTGTTTTAGGCCCTTTTGAATTTTCTTTAAAACCAAATTTTTTTGCAATTTTAAAAGTTTCTAAGGGATCCCAATTAAAATAATCGCCAAGAAAAATTGATATAGGAATTGTTTCACTACTTTTGGATGTTTTTAATTTAATTAATGGTGCCAACTCTTTTTTTGTTAAATCCTTGCTTACCCAATCTTTTACAGTTGTGTTAAAATTTATCCCATATTTTTTAATCCATTTTTTATTTAGATTTTTTAATTTTTGATCCTTTTTGCTCCCTCCATACTCATTTGCCGAGTTCTCTCCCCAAATTATGTAGGGTATAGAAAAACTTTTTGCTAAATTGTATGAAATGTTCCACATAGCCATATGCATTGGTAAGGCTACTGCTCCAAATTTCAAAAAAGCCTTTTTTATGAATTTTTTTTCAGCAATTTCATTTATAGTGAAGTCAATATGGTGAACACCAATTTTTTTTAAATTATCAAGATTTCTTTGACCAATTTTAGTCCTTAAAATAGGCTTATATGTGAAAGTTAAGGGGTTAAGTCCATAACTTAATATTTTTAAAACTTGCCAAGTACTATCTTTCCCCCCACTAACTGGTATTAAACAGTCATACAAATTATTTTTATTTTTGATATTTTTAACAATTTTTTCAAAATCCTTTTTTTTATTTTTCCAATTTATCTTTTTTTTATTTAGGTGATTATGGCAAGCTGAACATTTGCCATCTGGCAAAATTAAGACATTAGGTCTGGTATCTGGCAAGATACAATAATTACAATATTTCATCTTTCATTTTCCAAAAATAATTTTACTGACAAAAAATTAAATATAAAATTACTTTCAACGCCACTTAATTGCTTTTTATTTTTAATTATTTTAAATAATTTTTTTTTATTTATGATATCAAATATTTCACTTTCACCCATTAAGAAATCAATATTTTTATTATCAAATTTTAAAATATCTTTTACAGACGCATTAAAACCAGTTTTTATTTTATTCAAGCGAATTTTTTCTGGAACAAAATCTTTGATTAATTGTCTCAATGGCCATTTTGCCATTCCATTTTTAACGTAATATACTGGCGGCATATTAAATGCAGACTCAAAAAGCTTTGAGTCTAAAAAGGGAGAACGATTTTCAATTGAATGATACATCGCATTTAAATCTTCTTCTTTGAGGACAACAGGCACAATTTCATTAAACATCTCATTAGCCATTCTATTTTTCATTAAAGATTTAGAATAGTTCTTTTCTGTAAAACTTGGGCTCTTATTATTTAAAAATAAATCTTTTTTAAAACTATCAAATTGGTAAATATGTTTTCTGAATGTTGGATTATTAACGTATAGGTTCATTTTTTTTAAAAATGGATTTCTAACTATAGGGCTAATAGTATGTTTCCAATTAGAACATGATCGTTTGTAAAGATTTTTTATATTTTTTATTTCATTTAAGTAAAGTAAATGGTGATCATAGTAACCTGAAAATATTTCATCACTTCCGACTCCTGTTATAGATACTTTAAAACCATCTTTTTTAATTTTTTTATATAAAATATAATTTAAAAGTGAGTTTACCGTTGTAACAGGACTATCATGATAACTTATTTGCTTCTTTAAAATATCTATAAAATTAATCTTTTTAACATCAATTGATAAATTTGTATGTTCGGCACCTAATTGTTTACTAGCAAAATTAATCATTTTACTTTCATCATATTTTGGATTTGTACCGATTACACTGAAGGTTTTTAAGTTATAGTTAAAATATTTTTTTGCAATAAAAGCTAAAGAATTACTATCTATTCCACCACTGAGATGAAAAGCTATTGGAAAATCTGACCTTAATCTTAGTTGTATGGATGTAAAAAGTTTTTCCTTTAAATTTTGAAAATAAGTTTTTTCATCAACATCTACTATTTTGGATTTAATTTTCCAATATTTAAACTCTTCTATATTATTATTAGTTATTTTTAGGTAACTCCCAGATGGAACATAATAAATATTTTTGTAGTAAGATTTATTATTTTTATGAATATATTTGTAACCAAACTTTAAAAAATTCTCTAATTTTCTAAAATCAACATCTAGTTTTCTATCAAATAAACATCTGATAAACTTAATTTCAGACCCAAAATACAATTCATCAGATTTTTTAAAAAAAAATAAAGGTTTTTCACCAAATCTATCTCTACAAAGGTAAGAGTTATTTTTAGTACTATCGTGAAAAAAAAAGCTCCACATTCCTTCCAATCTTTTTACACAATTTATTCCCCATTTATCAAGAGCTTTTATTAAAACTTCGGTGTCAGAGTTCGTATTAAAATTATAGCCAAATTTTTTCAGCTCAGACCTAATTTCCAAATAATTATATATTTCACCGTTAAAAATTAATGTTTTATCCTTATAAGTATAAGGTTGATTGGAATTTTTTTCTGGCGCAATAATTGCTAACCTTGTGAAAAAAAAATGTATAAAATTTTTTTTATTTCTAATTAATTTGTAACCACTGCTATCAGGACCTCTATTTTGCATCAACTTAAAAAGTTCATTTTTTTTAGTTGAAGAAATTTTTTTATTACCAATATATCCAGCTATTCCACACATAATTTTATCTACTTGTTCTTTCTTTAATTATTTGGATACATCCTTTTTTGCATCCCACAAATTTTTTTTTTGACTTTATCAAAAATTTCCCAGGCTCTATAACAGATTTTAACTTTGAAATTTTACAACTAAGTAATCTAATTTTTTTTCTTTCAAAAATATAAAAAGCTCCTGGATAAGGATTTGTGATAGCTCTTACAAGATTAAAAACTTGATAGTCTGTCATTTCATTCCATTTTATTTTTCCATCTATATCAGATCTTTGTTTTAAATATCTTTCAAATTTTTTTTTTTGTTTTTTTGGTTTAGCTTTTTTTATTATTCTTTGAATTGTATTTTCAACCATAGAAGGATAAATTTTATTAACTTTATTGTGTAAATGTTTAATATTTTCTTTTGTATTTAAAAAAATTTTTTTTGTAATATAGATTGGTCCTGCATCTATTTTTTTTGTCATTTTAATAATACTAATATAAATATTCTTATTGCCTTCAATTATTTGCCAATTAAGTGGAGATCCTCCTCGGTAATGAGGTAGTCTACCGGCATGTAAATTTATAGTCTCATATTTAGCAGCTTTAATTAGCTTTTCAGGAAATATAAGAGGCCACCCGGCTACTATCAAAAGATCATATTTATTTTTTTTTATTTTTGAAATTATTTTAAAATTTAACTTTTTAATAATTAAGTACTTTTTTTTTAATTTTTTTAGTATTTTCGAATTAAGATTTTTTTTAGACAGGTAAACATCGATTATATATTTTTTTTTTTTAATTAAGTGGTTAAGAACGCTAAGTCCACGATAACTATTAAAAAAAATTGCAATCTTCATTTATTCTAATTAATTGTCTAAATTTCCTTTGTTTTAATTTTATTGTTTATTTATTAATTATATGAAAAGAATTTAAAATTTTACAGAAAGAGTATAGAATTTAAATCTTAAAACTTAAAGAAATTTAATATAGAAATTGTAATGAAAAATCATCATAAGTTTAATTATAAATCTATAACAAAAAAAAATGCTGATCGTAAGCGCAGGTATGCTGTAGGTCAAAAAACTTTTAGGTTTTAAGGTGCTTGCTATAGTTCAGGCCAGATGTAGCTCAAAAAGGTTTCCAAATAAAATTTTAAAAATTGTCCATGGTAAACCTTTAATTCACCATGTAATTTTAAAATTATTAAAATCTAAAAAAATTTCAAAAATTATTGTAGCAACATCTAATCATAAATCAGATGAAAAATTAGCAAAATATCTAAAAAAGATAAAAGTTCAATTTTTTAGAGGTAGTTTACAAAATGTAGCAAAGAGAATTTTAGATTTAGCATTATTAAAAAAAAAAAATTTTTTTATACGCATAAGCGGAGACAGTCCTCTAATAGATTATAAACTAGTTGATCAAGCTATATCTATATTTAATAAAAATAAGAAATATGATTTAGTTACAAATATATTTCCAAGATCATTTCCAAAAGGCCAATCCGTTGAGATTGTAAGAACTGATATACTAAAAAAAAATATACATAAAATGAGTAAACTAGAAAAAGAACATGTGACCAAGTATTTTTACAAATATTCAAAAAATTTTTATATCAAAAATTTTAGAAATAAATTAAAAACTCGATTTATTAAACTTGCAGTAGACAATAAAAAAGACCTAGCTAAAATTTTGAAAAAAATAGATAAAAAAAAATTTAAAAATTATTCAATTTATGATTAATGCAGCAATTATAGGATCGGGTATAGGATTAAAACATTTTGAAGCAATCAATGGGTACAGGAACTCTAAGATTAAAATTATTTGTGAAAAAAATTCTAAAAAAGTTAAAGAGTTAAAATCAAGATATAAAAATATAAAAGTAATATCAAATGAAAATGAAATATTTAGAAGTAAAGAAATTAATCTAGTTTCAATAGCAAGTTATGATGATGATCACTTTTATCAAATAAAAAAATGCATAGAAAATAATAAACATATTATTGTTGAAAAACCTATGTGTCTAAATCTTAAGCAATTAAATCAAATTAAAATGTTATTAAAAAAAAAACCTAAGATAAAAATAATCTCTAATCTTGTTTTAAGGGCAAATTCTTTGTTTGTTGCCCTTAAAAAAAAAGCCAACATTGATGATATTTTTTATATAGAGGCTGATTACATTTGGGGTAGAAGACAAAAGTTATTTCAATGGAGATCTAAAATTAAAGATTACTCTGTTACACTTGGTGCTGGAATTCATATGATTGATCTAATAATGTGGCTATTGAACAAGAAGCCAAAATACGTAACATCTTACAGCAACGATATAGTTACAAAAAAAACAAATTTTAAAAAACAAAGTTTTCTAGTTTATATTTTTGAATTTCCAAAAAATGTAATTGTTAAGATCACAGCTAATGCAGCTGGAATTTACCAACATTTTCATGAAGTTAAAATTTTTGAAAAGAAAAAAACTTTAGTCAATAATTTTTTAGGTTCTTTTATGTTTAGTAAAAAGGGTGTAAAAACTCACTTTAAAAAATTAAATTATGAATATCCTGACAAAAAAAATAGAAAAAAGATAATCCAAAATTTTATTGATATTTTGATTGATAAAAAAATTAATTCAATTATTTCATTCAAAGATCAATTCAATTTGATGAAAGTTTGTTTTGCAGCAGACAGATCAATAGTTTTAAAAAAAAAAATTAAGATTGAATATTAATGAAAGAAATTAAATTTAGTAAAACAAATATTTTACAGAAGGATATAAACCTTGTTGGAAAAATAATCAAAAGTGGGTGGTTAACACATGGCAAATATACAAAAAAGTTTGAAGATGAATTTAAAAAGTATACAAAATCTAAGTATGCAGTCTCTGTATCTAGTTGTACGGCAGGTTTGCACTTATCATGTTTAGCTTCAGGCTTTAAAAAAGGAGATGAAGTTATAGTTCCAGCTCAGACGCATACAGCTACAGCCCATGCAATTGAATATACTGGTGCAAAAGCTATTTTTACAGACATAAATAAAATTACTGGCAATATATCACTTAAGGATATTAAACAAAATTTTACAAAAAAAACAAAAGGAGTGATCATAGTTCATATGGCTGGCTACCCATGTGATTTAGAAGAAATCATAAAATTTTGTAAAAAAAAAAACTTGGTCTTACTTGAAGATTGTGCGCATGCTCTTGGAACAAAATATAAAACAAAACATGTTGGAAATTATGGACTAACTGGAAGTTTTTCGTTTTATCCAACAAAACAAATTACCACTGGTGAAGGAGGCATGGTAATAACTAACGAGAAAAAAATTTTTGATAAAATAAAAAAATTAAAAGCTTTTGGAATTGACAAAGATATTAAAGATCGAAAAAAACAAGGTGATTATGATGTAAAATTTTTAGGTTACAACTATAGAATGACAGATTTTCAAGCTGCATTAGGAATAAATCAAATTTTGAATTATAAAAAAAATTTAAAGACGAGACATGTAATAGCAAAAAGATATTTATCAAATTTATCAAAAATAAAAAATATAGAATGCATGCCTTATTCAAAGGATTGTTCATATTTTATTTTTCAAGTTTTTTGTAAAAACAGAGATATAATTTTAAAGAAATTAAAAAATCTTAATATTGGTGTTAGTGTTCATTATTCAAACGCTTTGCCTAGAATGTCATATTATAAAAATAAATATAAATTAAATTATATTAAATATAAAAATTCGTTCGAATATGGCTCTCAAAACATATCTTTACCAGTATACCCCAAGTTAAAGATAAGAGAGGTTGATAAAATTTGCAAAACTATTAGTAAGCTTGTGTAACTATATGAAAAAAAAAATATTATTAGTTGGTGGATGTGGTTTTATTGGACACAATTTAGCTCTAAAACTTAAACAAAAAGGTAATCAAGTTTTTATAACTGATAGTCTGTCTGTAAATAATATACTTTCATTTACAGATAGTGATATAAAAAATAAAAATTTATATAGGTCAATTTTAAATAGCAGATTAGAACTTTTAAATAAAAATGAAATTAATTTAACAGTTCAAGATGCTAGAGATTATCATGCTATTAGTAAACTTTATGAAGAAATAAATCCAGATGTTATTATTCATTTAGCTGCAGTTTCTCATGCCAATAAATCAAATAAAGATCCACATAGTACATTTGATCATAGTTTTAGAACTTTGGAAAATACACTTGATTTTGCGAGAATAAAAAAAAGACATGTAATTTATTTATCTTCAAGCATGGTCTATGGGAATTTTCAATCAAAGGAGGTTACAGAAGATATGCCTTGCGTTCCAATTGGTATTTATGGAACTTTAAAATATTCTGGAGAACTTTTGGTTAAAGCATACAAACAAGTTTTTGATTTACCATACACAATTATTAGACCTTCAGCTCTTTATGGCGAAAGATGTGTAAGCAGAAGAGTTGGTCAAATATTTATTGAAAATGCAATACAAGGACTTGATATTAATATTAATGGTAGCGGTGAAGATAAATTGGATTTTACTTATATAGATGATTTAGTGGAGGGCATAAATCTTTGCTGTGAAAAAGAAAGTGCCAAGAATGAAACATTTAATTTAACATTTGGAAGTTCTAGAAAAATTAATGAATTACTCGAAATTTTAAAAAATGAATTTAAAGACGTTAAAGTTTCATATAAAGAAAAAGAAAAATTTATGCCAGAAAGAGGAACTCTAGATATTAGTAAGGCAAAAAAATTACTTGGATATAATCCGTTAAACCCAATAGATAAAGGTTATGTAAAGTATATTTCCTGGTACAAAACTTTTTGGAATTCTATAAAATAAAATCAATTGATTTTATGAAATTAAAAAAAAAAACTTTTATAATTGCAGAAGTAGGCAATAATCATGAAGGAAGTTTTGTAGTCGCTAAAAAATTAGTTGTTTTAGCCGCAAAAGCTGGAGCAGATGCAGTCAAATTTCAAACGTTCAAAACTCAAAATTTTATAAGAAAAGAGGACAAAAAAAGATTTAATCAGTTAAAAAAATTTGAATTATCATACAAGCAATTTGAGTTTTTAAAGAAATTAGCCAACAAAAATAAAATAAAATTTATATCAACACCACTAGATTTAGAAAGTGCTGATTTTTTAATAAAAAATTCAGATACAATTAAGATTGCTTCTGGAGATAATAATTTTTTCCCATTAATTGAAAAAATTTTAAATTCAAAAAAATCTTTAATTATTTCAACAGGAATGACTGATATTAAAGATCTAAAGTATTTAATAAAAACAATTGAAGATAGAATTGGAAAAGAAAATATGAAAAATAAAATTTCTTTACTTCATTGTGTTACTAGTTATCCAGTCGAGGATAAATATGCAAATTTAAGATCAATCAGTTATTTAATTAAAAATTTTGATATAAATATTGGTTATTCTGATCATACAATCGGAAATGAAGCATGTTTAGCATCTATTGCCTTGGGGGCAAAAATAATTGAAAAACACTTTACCCTTGATAAGAATTTTTCAAAGTTTAGAGATCATGCTTTATCAGCTGATTTTTCTGATTTAAAAGATTTGGTTACTGGCATTAGAAAAATTGAAAAACAATTAGGTGAATATAATAAAAAAATTGCAAGTCCAGAAAAAAAATTAATTAAAAAAATAAGAAGAGGTATATACACAAAAAGATCAGTTGAGATAGGTGAAAAAATAAATTCTTTAGATTTTGCTTTTTTAAGACCTTCTAGAAGTAATGATTTTCTTTACATTAAAAAAAATTTTGGAAAAAAAATAAAAAAACAAAAAAAACAAAATCAAATTATTTCCTAGGGCCACTTATTTCTATTCTTCTTTAGGAATTTTCTGATTAAAGTATTAAAAAAATGTTTAGCTTATTAAGAGTGCCGATAAATACATTGACAATATTTTTAACTACATTAATTATAACTTAAAAAGTTATACATTATTTATTACAGGAATTATTTTTTTGAATATTTATCTTCATGTTGAAGTAGCTGTAAGAGAGATTGATAGTAAGTTACTTTTAGCAACTCTGGCAGCAGCTAGAGGTCATCACGTTGTAGTATCAGATTTAGAGCCTTTAGAAAAAGGTATATTTAGAGGACATCTTATGCCTGGAATATTTCATACCAAATCAATTTCACCAGGCAAATTGAAAATTGAAAGACATAATAAAATTATTAATAGCGGTTCTAAAGTTACAAGCATGGACGAAGAGAGTGGGGTTGCAGATTATAATTATAATCAAATGTTAAAAAACAGATATTCTGAAAAAACAATTCAACAAACCTCTGCTATTTTTACGTGGGGACAAGATGACGATGACTCACTTAAAAAAAATTACCAAAAGTACTCTGCTAAAATACACAAGACAGGCTCTCCTCGTGCTGATCTTTGGAAGTCAATTTTCTCAAATTATTGGGGTTTGCCAAAAAATGCACCCATAAGACCTTTCTTATTAATTTCATCAAGTATGAGTGCTTGTGATAGTGTTGATTTTCATGAAAGAATAAAAAAACATACAGAATTTGGATATTTTCAAAGAAATCCAGATTATTTTAAAGAATTATTTATAGTAAAAGCTAATGATTATTTAAAGGCATTTACTTTTATTGAAGCAATAAGATATCTTAGCAAAAACAATAATGGTTTTGATATTGTTTTACGTCCTCACCCAGTTGAAAGTGTTGAATGTTGGAAAATATTATTAGAGGGAATACCAAATGTTCACATTAATCGTGAGGGCTCAATCACTTCTTGGGTTAAAAATTCGTTTGCCGTCATGCATAATGGATGCACTACAGCTGTAGAGACTTTGATCTCAAAAAAACCATTGTTTACATACGTTTCACCAGAATTAAATTATAATAACTGCCTCACAAATGAGTTAGGGTGTATTGTTGAATCTAAGGAAGATCTTTTAAATAGAATAAATGCTCTTTTTGAAAAAATGAAATCTAATAATCAAGAAGATTTGAGCAGTCAGCTTCCAAAAAAATTCTCTAAAAAGATTTATCTTGATGAAAATGAGTTAGCAGCAGAAAAAATTGTTAAAATATGGGAAAGTTTAGATGATCAGAGTCTGTCTAGACCAAATAATTGGTTTATATATAAATGGCGATTAAAATTGATGAATTTTAATGGATTGGTTGGTAGAATATTAAAATTTTTAAATAAAGGAAAATTTGAAGTCAAAAAGGAAAATCCTAAATTCCCCTCTATTAAAATAAATGAAATTAGAAAAAGTGTAAAAACTTTTCAGGACGCGCTTGGAATTGATAAGAAGCTTGAATGTAGATATCTTTCAAAACACACCGTTTTAATAAAATTAAAATAAATAAAATAAAGTAATTTTATCGTAATTAAATATTATATACTCATTTTAGGCTAAAAAAAATCTATTTGTTCTTCATTAATTGTTTTGAATATATATAAATAAGTTTGTAATTTTTAAAAATGAAAATTTGTTACTTAGCAAATACTGCAATTCCCTCAACAAATGCAAGCGCAATTCAAATTGTTAAAATGTGTGAAGCTTTTTCAGAATTAAAAAATGATGTCACTTTAATAACTACAAATGCCTCAAGTAGTAATATTTTTAATTTTTATAAAATTAAAACTAAATTTAAATTTAAAAAAATGAAATACTTTAAAAAATTTCCTCTTGGAATTAAGTTTTATTTATTTTCTATTTTGTCAATTATTGAAAGTATAAAATTTAAGCCAGATATTTATATTACAAGAAATTTTTTTACTTGTTTTTTATTAATACTTTTAAAAAAAAAAACAATTTTAGAGTTACATCATGACTTGGACACAGAGTCTAGAATAGTAAGATTTATTGTAAAAAATTACAATTTTTTTAACTCGAAGCACCTTGTAAAATTAATCGCTATCACAAATTATGTAAAATATGTTTATATTAGTAAATACTCAACTAAATCTAACAAGATTATTGTTTTGCCTAGTGGTTCATCAATCAAAGAAAACTATAAATATAAAATAAATAAAAAAAAAATTAATATCGGATATTTTGGATCATTATATAAATCCAGAGGAATAGATTTAATTATTAAATTAGCTTCGATAGATCCTGAAAATGACTATTACATATATGGTAATAAAAAACAATTAAAAATACCAATTTCCAAAAAAACTGAAAAAAATTTATACTTAAATGAATATGTACCATATAAAAAAATCTCAAAAATTTTATTGGATATGGATTTGTTATTGATGCCTTACACATCATCAATAACTGTTGCTGGTGATGTTGGGGATATAACCAAATATACATCTCCTTTAAAACTATTTGATTATTTGAGTGTCGGAAGACCAATTATTTGTTCAAATTTTAATGTTTTAAAAGAGATTATTACTGAAAACAAAAATGCAATATTTGTTAAGAATTACCAGAATGTTTTCGCATGGAAAAAAGAAATAACTAAATTAATTAATAAGCCAGAAAAGATGAAAATTATTTCAAAAAATAATTATAAATTAAGCAAAAAATATTCTCACAGTGCTAGAGCATTAAAAATTTTAGATATAATAAAATAACACTTTATTAACTATTATACAAAAAGTATGAATTAAAAAAAATTAATTTTATCAGATTCAAAGTTACTAAAATATTTATAAAAATATTTTAAAAGTTCATTAACTTATATTATATAAAAAAATTAATTGATTTTGGTTTGACTGTTTCATATAAATATTTGTGCCATTTGTAACAATTATTATTCCATATAAAAATAATTTAAAATATTTATTATTAGCTCTTAATTCAGTTTTTAATCAAAGTTATAAAAATTTTAAATTAATAATTGTTTATGATGATGTTTTAAAAAAAGATTTAAAAAAAATTCAAATTTATTTGAAAAAAAAAAATTTTTTAAAAGAATTTAATATTAAGATTATAGAAAATAAAAAAAATTTTGGAGCTGGAGAGTCAAGAAATATTGCAATTAGAGCATGTAATTCTAAATATATAGCTTTTTTAGATAGTGATGATGTTTGGTCAAAGAATAAATTAAAAATTCAAGTTGATTATATGGAAAAAAATAATATTTCATTTTCACATACATCATATCATATAATTAACACTGATAATAAGATTATTTCATCTAGCACTGTTAAGAAAAAAATTAGATTTCAAGACTTAGTAAAATCATGTGATATAGGTTTATCCACAGTAATTTTGAAATTAAGCCTACTTAAAAAAGACAAACTATTATTTCCAAGAATAAAAACAAAAGAAGATTATGTTTTATGGTTAAAGATAGTAAAAAAAATCAAAATTATAAAAGGTCTCAATATTAAACTAACTTATTACCGGAAAACTAAAGGCTCACTCTCATCAAATAAATTACTTAGCCTAATCAACGGATACAAAGTTTACAAAAATTATATGAATTTTGGAGTAGTAAAATCATTATTTTATTTATTATTATTGTCTCTAAACTTTTTAAAGAAGAAAATTATTAATCATTTTTAAATTAAGAATTAATTCAGAAAATAAACAAAATTTAATTTTTAATTTGAAAAGAATAAGATTATATTTGAATTAATTTTTAAATCTTTTAAACAAAAATAATCTGATTATAAAAAAGATAGTAAATCCTACTATAAAAATAACTAATGATAATAATTTAGAAATTTCACTAATCTTATATCCAAGTAAAATGATTGAAGAATTAATTAATAAAAATAAAATTATTGGTAACATTTTATTATCGTAAAATTTATTATTTATTACATGATGTAAGTGAGTATTATCAGGCTTAAAAATGGATTTTTTGTGTATCAGTCTATTAATACTTACAAAAAGAAAATCATAAACTGGATACCATAATGGCCAAATTAAAATTACAGGGTGAATATTAAAACTATTGTAAAAATCAATAGTTATAAAACTTATAAAAAAACCAATAAACAAACTCCCCGAATCTCCACTAAATACTTTAAATTTATTTTTTGAAGGAAGTAAATTTAATATTAAATTTAAGAAACTCGCTATTACAAAAAGTTTTAATAAGTTTATTGTCTGAATATCATCAATTAAAAAAATATAATATATGAGACAGCTTATAAAAAAGATTAAAAGTAAACCATCAATTCCATCAATATAGTTTGTTGCATTAATTAGTAGTCCAATAGCTAGCAATAGAAATGGAATTTTAAATTTACCTAATTCTAAACTTCCTAAGTACTCATATTGACCCAAATTATCTATAGATATTCCATTTAAAATTAAATAAATTGATGGAATTATTATTAATATAATTTTACTTGAGGGGGTTAAACTTACCCTATCATCTATAAAACCTGCTATACAAACAAAAAATCCTATTGATACTATTAATTCAACATTATGATTAAACTCATCTTGAGAGATTACACTTAAAAAAAAGAAATAAATAATTAATCCACCTGTATTTATGGTTGGTGTTCTATGAATTCCTCTTTTGTTAGGTTTATCAAAATATCTTAAATATATTGATAAATAAATAATACATGAACTAATTAAAATATATATTATTACAAATTTTATTGTTAACATTTTTTATTCTTATACTAGATTTATCTTTTTATAAGACTATTAAATAATATCTTAATCACAAATATAAAAATAAATAAAAAAATACTCATGATTTCTGTTTATGTAAGATTTATCAGCTTTTATTTAAGTCAAAAATTATTAGAAAAATGTAATATAATTGATAAAACATTAAAAATTGATATTAAAATAATTTTAAAGAAATATCTTTCTAATTGCATTATTGTAACAAAATCTAAAATAACTAAAAGTATTGAAAACCTTAATTATAAGCAAAATTAAAAGATGAACTAAAAAAATATTTTGAACAGCTTCTAAAATATTATTTTAAATATATGAAAAATTTAATTGTTATCACAGGTGGAAGTGGATTTGTTGGATCAAATTTAATTGAATATTTTTTAAAAAAAACTAAATTACAAATTATTAGTATAGATAATTACTCATCAGGTTCTAAAAAAAATCATATTTTAAACAAAAGAATAAAATATATAAAATCTGATACTAAACAAATTTCACAAACTTTAAAAATTTATAAAAAACGTATTAATGCCATTTTTCACTTTGGTGAGTTTTCAAGAATTTATCAAAGTTTCTTAAATATGAACGAATGTATTCAATCTAATTCAATTGGTTCACATGCAGTATTTGATTTTTGTTTAAAAAATAAAATTAAATTAATTTATTCAGCAACTTCAGCATCTTTAGGAAACAATGGAAGAGATAAAAATTTATCACCTTATGCTTTTACTAAATCGAAAAATTTAGAACTTTTAGAAAATTTAAAAAAATGGTTTAATTTTAAATATGAAGTAATATTCTTTTATAATGTCTATGGACCAAGACAAATTTGTAAGGGAAAAATGGCGACAGTGGTTGGTATTTTTGAACATCATTATAAAAATAAAATTCCATTACCTGTGGTTAAACCAGGAACTCAATCAAGAAGATTCACGCACATTCAAGATACTGTAAAAATTTGTTTTTTAGCCTGGAAAAAAAATAGATGTAAATTTTATAGTATTTCAAATAAAAAAAGTTTTACTATTAATCAACTTGCTAAATTATTTGATTATAAGATAAGATACTTACCTTCTAGAAAAGGCGAAAGGTATGCATCTGCGTTAAGTAATTTAAGTCTTTCAAATAAGATATATAAATATTTTGGAAAGATTAATCTAAAAGATTACGTTCAAAACTTTTGTAAAAACTATCGAAAATCCTAGAAAATAAGACATAAATGATGTTTACAATAAAATTTATTTATGTATAAAACCATTGCCGGTAATTATTGCGAAAGTGTTATACCCGATCCCATTCCGAACTCGGTAGTCAAGCCTTTCAGCGCCAATGGTACTTTGTCTTAAGGCACGGAAGAGTAGGACGTTGCCGGCATTAGAAAAAAAATTATGAAAATTAAAAGTTCACTCAAATCAATAAAAAAAAGAGATCTTAATTCCAAATTAGTAAGACGTAGAGGTCGTGTTTACGTAATCAATAAAACCAATCCTAAATTTAAAGCAAGACAAAAGTAATTTTTATGGACAATGAGAACCATAAGAATACCTGGAATAATTTTACAAAATTTGTGTTGTGGGGAACTGTCGCGGTTATAGGTGTTCTTGTATTAATGGCAATATTCTTGCTGTAATATTGGTATATGAAAATTGGATCTGTTCTAGAAAATCAAAATACAGAAAAAAGAATAGCAGTTACTCCCGAGATTGCTAAAAAATATATCTCACTTGGTATCGAAGTTTCCATATGTGAAAACTATGGAAGTCATCTTGGAATTAAAGATGAAGAATATAAATTACTAGGTGTGTCAATTTTTAAAGATGAAAAAGAAATCATTACTAGTGCTGATATTATTGTTCAGTTAGGTTTAATGGATGACGATAAGAGTTCATTATTAAAAGAAAAACAAACATTTATTGGTGTTTTAAACTCATATGAAAATAAAGATAAGATAAACAATCTAGTTAAAAAAAATATCAATATTTTTTCACTCGAATTACTTCCAAGAATAACAAGAGCTCAATCTATGGATATACTATCCTCACAAGCAAACCTTGCGGGTTATAAAGCAGTAGTAGAGTCGTTCGCTCATTTTGAAAAAGCAATTCCAATGATGATGACTGCAGCAGGAACAATACC
>Ga0209632_10002443_pt1 | contig 17816 bp, 16 predicted proteins | sample COG_10_FD_184754 | JGI IMG/M metagenome (GOLD analysis project Ga0209632, IMG submission 184754) | Pelagic Microbial community sample from North Sea - COGITO 998_met_10 (SPAdes) (version 2) | ecosystem: Environmental > Aquatic > Marine > Neritic zone/Coastal water | place: Helgoland, sampling... | reverse complement strand
TATTAAACTGCAAAACAACCTGATTTCAAGCTACTTTGAGCACTACCTAGAACGCAAAAAAATAGACTTCCAAAAGTTTACTGATGATCAAACAACAGCCTTTGTTCACAAATTATTTAAGAGCGATACCCAACTCAAGACCGACCTACGTAGCTTAATTATTGGTCTTTTCACATTAGAAGAGTACCAAGAATACCTTACGCTCTCCGCTCAATTAAATAGGAGAATCAACTCCATGATACAGGAAAGAGTCACGTCTTATTATGTTCATAAAGACAGATAAAACTCAATACTCACTTGGTTTTGAGTAAGAAAAGTGCGAGACGGACAAAACTCGTAGCTCAGTCACAACTGGTTTTTAAAGTACTAGCAACTTCAGATGTTCAATGCTTTTCCTTGTAAAGGAAACAGCTAATTTTCAAAACTGAAAAACTTGGCAACAAGCGAACAACGGAATTAATGAAAATGGACAAAGAAAAAGTTCAATTAAGTCAAGAACAAATTGATCAGTGCATAGCCATTTTGGAAACATTGAATAATGACGCCAATCAAATATCTGAGATTCCAAAGGAGAGAAGAATTGAATTGATGATACAAGCTGGGCGATTGTCTCGTCCGCTTAAAGATGAGTTTAAGGAGCGCAGTAAAAACTCTAGGAAAATTGCCAAAAGAAAAGCTGCGGAAAAAGACAAACATGCGCGTAATGCCACTGGCATAAGAAGTGCCAGAGAGGCAACAGTTTTCATGGCCCCAAAAATGATTGAACTCACTGGTGAGGAATCAAAACGGACTGAAACAACTGTAACTCCGCGAAACTGTTACGTGTGCAAGGAGGTATTCACCACACTGCATCACTTTTATGACACCATGTGCAGTGGATGTGGCGATTTTAATTATGCCAAACGTTTTCAAACCGCAGACCTCACCGGACAAGTAGCGCTGGTTACAGGTTCTCGTCTTAAAATTGGCTACCACATTACGCTAATGATGTTGCGGGCAGGGGCCACCGTAATTGCCACCACGAGGTTCCCTGTAGATTCTGCTACGCGTTATGCCAAAGAGGATGACTTTCATAAATGGGGGAATCGCCTTAAAGTTCATGGGTTAGACTTAAGACATATTCCTAGCGTAGAGATTTTTTGCAATTACATCGAACGGGAATACGACCAATTGGACGTGCTGATTAACAATGCAGCGCAGACAGTGAGACGACCAGCAGGTTTCTATAAACACCTTTTAGCGCAGGAAGAAGCGCCTTTTTCTGAATTAGCCCCTTCGGTAAGAAATGTTTTATCCGACCATGAAGCTTGTTTGCGAGAACTAGGTATAATCAGTTCTAATCTGGAAGGTGAAGACAAAAACCTACCCGTTTCCTGGGATAAAAAACAAGTAGGTATTGGACTTAGTGCTTCTGCAAAACTTTCACAAATAGCCTATACCGTTGACCATTCTTTAGCTACAGACGAAGTCTTTCCTACCGGTAAAATGGATGCTGACCTACAACAAGTTGACTTGCGAAAAACCAACAGCTGGAGGTTAAAACTAGGTGAGATTAACACCAACGAAATGCTAGAAGTGCAACTCGTTAATTCTGTTGCTCCTTTCGTACTGTGCAATCGCTTGGTTCATTTGATGAAAAAGGAAGACACGGGTATGAAACACATCATTAATGTTTCTGCTATGGAAGGTAAATTTCATAAATATCACAAAGAAGCGCGCCACCCACACACCAATATGGCCAAAGCTGCCTTGAATATGATGACGCTAACTTCAGCAGGAGATTTTGCAAAATATGGCATCTATACGAATGCTGTAGATACTGGATGGGTAACCGATGAAGACCCGATTGAGTTAGCCAAAAGGAAAGAAGAGATTCATGACTTTCAACCTCCTCTAGATATTGTAGATGGAGCCGCCAGAGTGATGGATCCCTTATTTGATGGGATTAATACAGGCAAACATTGGTGCGGTAAATTTCTTAAAGATTACCGACCAATTAGTTGGTAATCGGAGTGTGCTTCTCATACTAGTTTAAGGACCAATAAGGCGTTAAAAACACGCAAAATAAAACTGTAAGATGAATACCATAGCGTTATTTTCAATACTACTGACATTTCAAATGACCATGACTTTATTCGATTTCAAATCTGAAAGTGATATTGCCAACTGGAAAATTGTTGACGACCGAGTTATGGGTGGACGCTCTATTGGTTCGTTCACTTTAAGTAAATATGAGTTGGGGGTTTTTGAAGGTGATGTGTCATTAGAAAACAATGGTGGTTTTTCGATGGTGCAGTATAGTTTTGAGGTTAAAAAAGTTGACGCCTACAGCAAAGTTTGCATCAAACTAAAAGGCGACAAAAAAACCTATCAGTTTAGAGTTAAAACCAGCGCCAGCGATTCTCATTCTTACGTTACAGCGTTTGATACGAATGGTGACTGGCAAACAATTGAAATTCCGTTTGAAGCCCTATCTCCAGCTTTTAGGGGGAGAACATTAGACATGGCCAACTACCCTGGAGAGCAATTGGAAATGATTGCGTTTTTAATTGGCAATAAAAAAGTGGAGTCGTTCAAACTAGAGATTGAGACCATTGTTCTGAAATAAGTGGCTTTTTCAAAAGCACTTTCAATATTAAATCAGTTCTAAATACTAATTGCCGACACTAGGTTAGGTCTACCTTACAGGAGATAAGCGTAAACTGGAAAACCAGAACCCTACTTATATCTGAAATGGATTACAAAAACATAGAAGAATCTCAACTAGCCATGACCCAGCTTATGCTGCCATCGCACTCCAATTTTAGCGGATTCATTCATGGAGGCTTTGTACTGAGCCTTATGGACCAAGTTGCTTTTGCTTGCGCTTCCAAGCATTCAGGGCATTACTGTGTAACAGCTTCTGTTAATAAGGTAGATTTTTTGAATCCCATTGAGGTGGGCGACTTACTGACCTTAAAGGCTTCCATCAACTTTACAGGACGAACATCTATGGTGGTGGGACTTAAAGTTGAATCTGAGAACATTAAAACAGGTGTAATTAAACATTGCAACTCTTCTTATTTCACTATGGTAGCCAAAGACGATAACGGCAAAAGCGTGCCTGTGCCGGGTTTAGTATTAAATACTGCGGATAGCATTAGGCGTTTTGCTAGAAGTATGAGCAGACAAAAGCACGCACGACAGCGAATGGAGAGTTTTGGTGCTTCAGAATTCAAAGCGCAAGAACACATTCAGCAAATAGAAAGTGAAAACGCACGAATTGAACTGACCTCTGCTAATTAGCCCTATTTAATTGACTAAAATCAGAACCTGAAGGACTTTGAAAAATCTCCAAATCAAAAAGACTGGCTGTAGCTATTAAATGGTCGAAAATATCGCTCTGGATATTCTCGTAAGGAATCCACTGAATGGTATTTGTAAAACAATAAACTTCTAACGGGATGCCTACTTCTGAAGGTGCTTGTTGGCGCACCATGCACGTCATATCTGTTCTAATGTTCTTGTTGGCTTTCAGATAACGTTCTGCGTACACTCTAAATATCCCAATATTGGTTAAGTGACGTCCATTTAGCGGATACGTCTTATCTGCCTTTTGGTCTTCGTTGTATTTAGATATTTCTTCGGACCGAGATGCTATGTAATCTTCCAATAAGTGAAACCTCTTAAACTGCTCCAGCATTTCCTGATTACAGAATTTCACACTAGACAGGCTTATGTATACGCTCCGTTTTATCCTTCGTCCGCCAGACTCACTCATTCCGCGCCAATTCTTAAAAGAATCTGAAACGAACGCGTATGCTGGAATAGTAGAAATGGTCTTATCCCAATTCTGAACTTCTATGGTATTCAGGGTAATCTTAATTACATCGCCATCGGCATTGAACTTTTCCATGCTTACCCAATCCCCTACCCTCAGCGTATCATTAACCGATATCTGAATACTTGCAACCAAGCCAAGAATAGTGTCTTTAAACACAAATATGAGCACCGCCCCAGCTGCTCCAAACGCACTTAAAACTACGGCTGGCGATTTACTGAAGAGGATAGAAAACACCATTACGCCTGCCAAACAGTAGCTGATGAGCTTACCTAGCTGCACGTAACTCAGCATTGGTTTGTCTTTGAGATACGGATTACGATGCGAGAGTTCTAGCAGAGCATCTAGAAACGAACCAATTACCCAAACAACGATAATGATGGTGTAGACCTGAATAAACTTGGAAAGACCTTCTGTAAAATCAGGGTAGTTTTCGAACACCAATGGCGCTCCCAATTCAATGACGAAAGCAGGAGCTAAATGTGCCAAAGCATCAAACACTTTCTTATCGAAGAAAATATCATCTAGTGTCGAACTAGACTTTTTTACAGCTTTTTCTATCCCTCGAAGTATAACTCGTTTTACAACAACATCTGCCAGAAGTGCTACAAAAAGTAAAATGCATACATCAAGTCCAAACGCTATGATAGGAACAAACTCGGTAGAAAAACCGATACCAATAAGCCAGTCGGACATCCAATGATTCATTTCGGTTACTTGCATGAAAAGCACAATTACAAACACTAGTTAAAACGCAATGTATGATTACCCCAAGCTAATACTAGATACAACTCTTTACCTTAATTAAAAAATTGGTTTCACTTACGATAGAATCGACCTGTAAAAAAAGCCTCTTTCATGGCTTTTCCATTTAATCAATTATTAGAAAGTTTAAGCTTCCTAAAGGTCTTATCGTTAATAGATTGTATGGCTTTGAAAACTACATTATCCTCCGCATTAAAAACGCGGTAAAATGCTTCCGTCTGCCACAATGTTCTAGCTAGTAAAGCCTTTAACCTAGTTCTGATAATCTTACCGGAAATCTCCATTCCTTCCTCCTTACGTTGAGCAAAATCCTTCTCTTCAATATCATCTACTTCTTCAGAAAGAACAGCTTCCGTATTTTCCAATGTATCGTTAAGCGTGTCTTTGGTTGGCGTTATTTCTTTCTCGGCAAACGCAAAGAAGTTGTCTAGAAACTCACCTTCAATAGCAAACTGTGCATCAAATGCTTCAAAATCAGGATACTTAGCCATCAGTTCCTCTCGGTTAGCATCAACATATTCGTTGATGTACTGATAGAACAATCCATTACTCAAAAGCTCGCGTAAGAACGCTGAGTTTTCAGACGTGTCTAAGGGAACAAAAAGGTCTGGAAGAATTCCTCCACCACCGTAAACCTTTCTCTTGTTATCCGTTAAGAATTCTTCTTGGTCTTCAAGATGAATACTGTCGGCACTAAACAACTCTCCGTTATCTCTCCTTCTTTGCCCTTCTTTTCGGTATTCATCATTTCCTTCTTCATACGGCCGCTGAATACATCTACCTGCAGGTGTATAATAGCGAGCGGTTGTTAGCTTAAGTGTGGAGCCATCACGTAGTTTAAAGGGGCGCTGCACCAATCCTTTACCGAATGACCTACGACCGATAATCAATCCTCTATCATGGTCTTGAACAGCGCCAGAAACAATTTCGCTAGCAGAAGCAGAACCTTCATCAATCAACACAACCAGTTTTCCGTTTTCAAATCTACCGCTTGATGTAGCAAAGCTTTCGCGCTTTGGGTTAGAAACGCCCTCTGTGTATACAATGAGGTTCTTATCGCTTAAAAATTCGTCTGAAAGCTGAATAGCAGTATTTAGATAACCACCGGAATTCCCTCTCAAATCGAGCACAAGATGTTGCATTCCTAAAGGCTGCAACTCGTCAAGAGCTGTGTAAAACTCTTCCATCGTACTTTGTGCAAAACGGTTCACTTTGACGTACCCAATTTCTTCATTCAGCATGTACGCTGCGTCTACACTATAAATTGGAATCTTATCCCTCACAATGGTGTAATCAATCAAGTCCTTTACTCCTCTTCTGTAAATTTTGACACGCACTTTTGTGCCTTTGTCTCCGCGAAGCTTGTTTATTACATCACGGTTTTTGATTCCAATTCCTGCTACAATCGTGTCTTCAATAACAACAATCTTGTCTCCCGAACGAATTCCCAGCTTTTCTGAAGGTCCTCCAGAAATGGGTGATACAACGGCAATTGTGTCTTTTAAAATGTTGAACTGAACACCAATTCCCTCAAAGTTTCCACTTAGCGGTTCACTCATCTTTTTGTACTCCTCCGCTGTCATGTATTCGCTATGGGGATCCAAATCCTTCACCATCGCCACAATAGCTTCATCAATGAGTTTATCAAACTCTGGATTCTCTACATATTTGGTTTCCATCAAGTTCAAAACATCATCAAACTTGAGCTTGTATTCTTCTTTAATTGCTCTTTGAGCAAACACACTAGAACCCAAAACTCCAAGTGCAATAATCAACGTTGCTAATCTTCTCATATTCAAAATCTCTTCTTACTTAACGCTAAAATTGCCAAAATGATGCCACGATAGGTTAGATTTTCACAATTCTTGTGAATGTAAATCACTAAAGTCTAGAGCAACATCCCTAAAACACAATGGTTCGGTGGAAATATTAATCGATTAAATTGAAAATTCTTCCCCAACGAATTTTCTCAAATAATTTGGTTGCATCCTTATCAATAGAAAGCCAAATAAAGACGGCCTTACCTACAATGTGATCTTCAGGAACAAATCCCCAAAAACGACTATCTGCTGAATTGTGGCGGTTATCTCCCATCATGAAATAGTAATCCATCTGAAAGGTGTAGGAATCTGCTTCTATACCGTTGATGTAGATTCTATCCTCTTCAATCTTTAAATCGTTGTGCTCGTAAAATGAAATAAGTCTTTCATAGATTGGAAGATTATCAGCTGTAAGCTCAACGGTTTCTCCTTTCTTAGGAATAGTGATTGGGCCAAAATTATCTACGTTCCAAAAGAACTTTTTACTGCCTGTTGATTTCAACTCTGGGTCAGAGTTTGGGAAGATGTATTCAGCGTATGCTCCTTTTTCAGCAATGGTTGGTTCCACTGCTTGTACATTATTCAACTCTGAGATGCTTTCTCTAGCCTCATCAGTCATGGTAAGTGTAAAATCGCCTTGGTTAGAGACACGCCCACCTTCTGTGATGTCGTATTTCCTTAAAACTCGTTTGTTAAAACCCGTTCCATCAGTCCGAACATCATAGGAATACTGCATGTCTTCTGGCTTTTCAGCCAATTCGCCATTGATATGCAAATCTCGCTCCTTCACCTCCAGAATATCTCCCGGAATGGCAACACACCTTTTTATATAGTTTTCGCGCTTATCCACAGGTCGAAAACCTTCCATGGGATAATTAAAAACAACAACATCGTTGTTCTTAATTGAAGTGTAGCCAGGCAACCGCATGTACGGCAACTTAATCCACTCTAGGTAAGATTGCATACCGCGTGTACCAGGCATGGTGTGGTGCGCAAACGGAAAAGCCAATGGTGTATTTGGGATTCGCGGACCGTAACTAACCTTACTCACAAATAGGAAATCGCCAATAAGCAGCGATTTCTCCATAGATGAGGTAGGGATTGTATACGCTTCTATCAGAAACAACCTTATAATGGTAGCAGCAATTACTGCAAATACGATTGCATCAACCCATTCTCTGACAAAGCCTTTCTTCTCGACTGGCTTTTCTTTCTTCCAAAATTTCAAATTCATACCCGAAGTAACTGATCTAGTGATGATTTATTTAGCGAACCCCTCAAACTTAACATCCTTTATGAGTTCAGTCATGGTGTAAACACCTTTTTTACTTGCAAGCCATTCGGCTGCAAGTACTGCCCCTTTAGCAAAACCAACACGGCTTTTGGCGGTATGCCTAATTTCAATATTGTCAATATCCGATTCATACTTAACTACATGTGTTCCGGGAACATCTTCTTTTCGATGTGAGAAAATTTCCAGTTCGTAGTCTTTATCAGATTTTTCATTCACCCAAAGATTCTTAGCATCCAGGTTGTCGATAATGCTATTTCCAAGCGAAATGGCTGTTCCACTTGGCGAATCTAGCTTAGCTGTATGGTGCGTTTCTTCGATGGAAACATGGTATTCTTCATGTTCATTCATCAAATCAGCAAGCATTTTATTCACCTCAAAGAAGAGATTAACGCCAATACTGAAATTGGAAGCATAAAGCAACGATCGGTTATTCTTTCTGCAAACCTCTGTTACATGTTCTAGCTGACCAAACCATCCTGTTGTTCCAACCACAACCGGTGTGTTGGCATCAAAACATCTGAAAATATTACTTACAACACTCTGAGGCATCGAAAATTCGATAGCAACATCAGCTTGCGCAAGTTCATTTTCTTTTCCACTCCAATCGTCAGGGTCGTTAAACGTAACAACAATTTCATGTCCTCGTTCCAAGGCAATCTTTTCGATTTCCTTGCCCATTTTACCATACCCGGAAAGAGCGATTTTCATAATTATTGAGATGGATTCAGGCCAAAATTAGCCTTTTATTTAAGCCGTAGCGTGAGTGCAAGCGCAGGTGCTGGAATCAAGCCGGGTCCTACCTGATGAATTGTTGGGCGAATCTTTAATGAAAGGTCATCACTTACATCAAAATCCTTCAAATGACCATCCACCGTAGCATCAACAATATTCAGTACGTAAAGCACCCCCGTAAAAATGAGAGACAAATCTCTATTTCGTTGGTACTGGCTTACCAATTCTCGTAGGTTGGCATCGGAAAACCGGCCTTCAAATTGGTCTATAGTTGTTGGGTCGTCATCAATACGAGTAAGGTATGCTTCTTTATACGTTCTGCATTTCAAATCGTTGAAAACGGAACTGTAAATCAAACCACCAAAACCACCGTAAATGATAGGAACCTTCCACCATTTACCATTATATATTTGCCCCAAACCCGGCAATGCAACACTCATTATTGTTGCTTTAAACGGTGAGTGTTTTTTCTTTTTTACGATGGCCGTATCAGCCATAACCGGAAGAATAACAGTGTCAAGCTCTGTTTCAAATTCTTGAGCAAATGAATTGCCAACCGAAACAAGCAGCGCAAGAAAAAATGGTATGAAATACCGTATCAAAAGATTGGTTGGATTAAGGCCAAAGATCCAAAATGGAAAGAACACGCTTGAGTTCTTTTTCATTATCGAAGGAAATGGAAAGGCTGCCTTTGCCTTTTGCGTTTACTTTTAAGCCAATTTCCGCATCCAACTGCCGTTTCACATTGTCTTGAATGCGCTGATATTCAATCGGAAGTTCTTTTTTAGCTGTAACACCAGACGCTTTAGCCGATTTAGATGCTTGTTCGGCAGCTCGCACTGACAATCCACCCCTTACTATTTCTTTGAAAAGCTGAAGCTGCTCGCTCTCATCATCAATATTAATAATAGCACGAGCATGTCCCATGGTAAGAACACGGTCCATAATTGCTTTCTGAATCTGTGGCGGAAGTTTGAGCAATCGTAAATAGTTAGTAATTGTGGAGCGCTTCTTCCCCACTCTTTCGCCCAACGCCTCTTGTGTCAAGCTACATTCGTCTATCAATCGCTGATAAGAAATGGCAACTTCAATTGCATCTAAATTGTCGCGCTGAATGTTCTCAACCAGTGCCATTTCAAGCATGGTTTGGTCATTCGCTACGCGGATGTAAGCCGGAACTTCGGTTAAGCCAGCAAGCTGAGAGGCACGGAATCTTCGCTCACCAGAAATAATCTGGTACTTATTCTGTCTTACTTTTCTTAACGTTATTGGCTGAATAATTCCCAATTGAGAAATGGAAGCCGATAATTCATCCAACTTCTCTTGGTCAAAACGTGTTCTTGGTTGAAACGGATTTGCCTCTATTTCAGAAATAGAAATTCCACTAACCGAACCACCGGCATCTTCCTTCGGAGATGAAAGTGACTTTGAAACAATATCAGAACCTGAATCATCGAGTAGCGCTCCAAGCCCTCTCCCTAACGCTCTTGTCTTCGCCATTAGCTTAGTATTTTCTCACTGTCTTTTAAACGTGTCATGCCATTTTTCTGCAAAATCTCTCTTGCAAGGTTCAAGTAATTGGTAGCTCCTTTTGAAGCTGCATCGTGCATGATAATACTCTTTCCATGACTTGGCGCTTCTCCTAATTTGGTGTTTCGGGCAATAACTGTGTTAAACATCAATTGCTGGAAATGTGTTTTCACCTCTTCCACAACCTGATTTGCCAATCGTAAACGCGAATCGTACATGGTCAAGAGCAACCCTTCCATCTCAAGATCTGGATTTAAGCGTGCTTGAACAATCTTTATTGTGTTAAGCAGTTTACCCAGTCCTTCTAATGCAAAGTATTCACACTGAATTGGAATCAACACGCTATCAGCAGCAGTCAAACAATTAACTGTGATAAGACCGAGTGATGGCGAGCAATCCATGATGATAAAATCGTAATCATTTTTGACCTTGTTCATGACCAACTTCACCATCATTTCTCTGTTGGGAAGATTAATCATTTCAATCTCTGCACCAACTAAATCAATGTGTGCTGGAAGCACGTCTAAATTGGGTGTTTCTGTATGAAGAATAATGTCTTTCGGTTCGGCCTCACCAATAATGCACTCGTAAATACTGGTTTTGATATTACGTGGGTCGAATCCAACACCAGATGTTGAATTTGCCTGTGGGTCGGCATCAACCAACAGCACTTTGTACTCCAAAACTGCCAAACATGCGGCCAAATTGATGGCTGTTGTGGTTTTTCCTACTCCTCCTTTCTGATTGGCTATAGCTATAATCTTGCTCATCTATTTCCTCTAATTTCTGATGACAAAGTTAGCCCATCTACAAGGGCAAGAAATCGTATGTTTTTAACAAAACGATGCGCTTACTAACAGTTTTACCTGTTTATAACTCGAACTAACGTTGCTTAATTGCCTTGGCGGTTAGATATAGAAGTAGACCAACTGGCCCTGCAAACAGCGTTAAAAACAGCATCGGTAAAACCAGCAGGTGATGGAATCCAATAGTTCGGGCATCTCTACTAATCCAAGCACCAATAAAGAGGTCGAAAGCCAAATAGTGAACCCAGCCAAGAAGCAAAACGTCATCACGCTGAAATGAGATTTTCAAGTTACTCAAGGTGTCCATACCTCCTTCTCCGCCCAAACAGTAGAAAAACAGAAAAACGTAAACGACACTAAGTCCCGCTGACCAAAGCCCAGAATGAACCAGTTTCTTGGTAATAACATGATTAGGAACAATAGCCAATAGCGCCCATGCTGGTATTACGCTCGCATTGACAATTTTATAAAACAGGTCCCAATTCATTGCTTGTAAATTTTTTCGATAATAGAAGCGAGCTCGCGGTCGCTGGCGGTTACCACATTCCCTGCATCATGCGTAGTTAACCGAATATCAACTCTGTTGTAAACGTTCGACCAATTTGGGTGATGATTCACCTTTTCTGCCACCAATGCAACTTTGGTCATAAAACCAAATGCCTGAACAAAGTCGTTGAACTCAAAGGTTCCAATTAGTTGATTGTCTTTTTCTTCCCACATAGCTGTGAAAGTAAAAACAAAAAAGGGCGAAACTCATGATTCGCCTCTTCTTCTTAGCATAGCTGCAAATTAATGACGAGAGATTGTAAATTAGACCCGACCAACTTTGATCTCTGCGAAAACAACATACGACCGGCTCATTTCTGAGCTACCATTTAAGCCAACCACTGGACAGAAAGGGTTTGTATATCAGCTATCAGATTTTCTTACAGAAAAGAATGTAGGCAAGGTGTTTCTGCTACGCGGATATGCTGGAACGGGAAAAACATCTATGGTAATAAGCGTAGTTAAGACGCTAAAAACTCTGAATAGGAAATATGCTTTACTGGCCCCTACCGGCCGTGCAGCGAAGGTGCTGGCAGCCTACACGAGACAAAGGGCATTCACAATTCACAAGTTTATCTATCAGATAACCACCGATGAATTCGGAAATATTCGATTTGCGCTGCGCCACAATCGTGGTAAGAATGCCGTAATCATAGTAGATGAAGCTTCGATGATTTCACTTGCACGAGATTCTGGGTCAGGCAGAATTCAATCCAAAAACCTCCTTTCTGATTTGATGAAATTCATGGAAGAAGGAAAGGATTGTAAACTTATCCTGATAGGAGACACAGCCCAATTACCTCCAGTTGGTTCTTCCGATAGCCCAGCTCTAGATGGCAAAGTACTTCAGTCCAACTTTCATTTTGAGCCTGAAATGCAGTACGAACTCAAAGAAGTTGTGAGGCAGGAAGCTGACTCAGGAATTCTAACAAACGCTACTGAACTGAGAAATTTGCTGATGCAAGGAGAATCAAACATCAGTTTAAAAATCAATTTTCCAGACGTTAAGGTGATTGATATGCTCGAATTAGAAGATGAACTGAATTCGGCATACAGCAATTATGGAGAAGATAATGCAATGGTTATCACGCGTTCTAATAAAAGTGCTAATCAGTTCAATCAACAAATTCGGCTTCGTATTAAATACATGGAGGACGAAATCGCGTCAACCGATAAATTGATGGTTGTTAAGAACAACTACTACTGGCTTCCAAAAGATTCAGGAGCTGGGTTTATCGCCAATGGCGATATGATTGAAATCATGCGTTTGGGAACGGTTGAAGAAATGCACGGCTTTCGTTTTGCAAACGCAACCATTCGCTTGATGGATTATCCAGCGGAAGACTCCTTGGATGTTAAACTGCTTCTAAACTCGTTACATGTAGAGGCTCCATCCCTACCAGATTCAGATTACGAACAGCTTTACAACGCGGTATGTCTAAGTTATGCGCATATTCCAACACCTTCCGAACAAGCCAAGAAAATTGCTGAAGACCCTTATCACCGCGCGCTCCAAGTAAAGTTTGGATATGCCATTACATGCCACAAGGCACAAGGTGGGCAATGGCCAGCCGTGTTCGTAGACCAAGGTTATCTAACTGAAGAAATGCTAGGTACAGAATACGTGCGTTGGCTTTATACGGCCATCACACGCGCCTCTGAAAAACTGTATCTCATAAACTTCAATGAGCAGTTTCTTTCCAACGATTAGAAGAAAGCGTAACTGATTATTAAGCAGCCTTCAGCTTACTAATAGTAGCATTCGATAGTTTGTCTTCAGCGTAATCACGTGTAATGGTGATGTGCTTATCATCCGAAGATGGAAGTTCAAACATGGCATCAATAAGAATGGCTTCGCAAATAGACCGCAAACCCCGTGCTCCTAAGTTGAATTCCATTGCCTTTTCAACAACAAGATCAAGAACTGGTTCCTCAATTTCAAGCTCAATATCATCCATCTTAAACAGTTTCTTATACTGTTTAGTAAGTGCGTTCTTAGGCTCCGTTAGAATGCGTTTCAACGCTTCAGCATCTAAGGGATTCAAGTGTGTCACAACAGGCAAACGACCAATCAGTTCAGGAATTAATCCGAAGTTCTTGATGTCTTGCGCAGAAATGTATTGCAGTAAGTTTTCCTCGTCAATATCCTCTTTGTCATCGTGCGAAGCATAACCAATGGTCTGTTTCTTCATTCGCTTAGCAATGATTTTTTCAATGCCGTCAAATGCACCTCCACAAAGGAAAAGAATGTTCTTAGTGTCAATAGGAACCATTTTCTGTTCTGGATGCTTTCTTCCTCCTTGTGGTGGAACATTCACAATAGAACCTTCTAACAGTTTCAATAGACCTTGTTGAACACCCTCACCAGAAACATCTCTAGTAATAGAAGCATTATCGCCTTTTCGGGCAATCTTATCTACTTCATCAATAAAAACGATTCCTTTTTCAGCAGCAGCTTGATCATAATCGGCCGCTTGAAGTAAACGGCTCAAAATACTCTCAACATCTTCACCCACATAACCACTTTCCGTAAGTACAGTTGCATCAGCAATACAGAAAGGAACGTTCAGCATTTTAGCAATTGTTCTTGCCAAAAGGGTTTTTCCAGTACCTGTTCTTCCTACTAGGATGATGTTTGATTTTTCAACTTCAACATCAGCATTTTCTTCATCTGGTTTTTGAACCAAACGTTTGAAATGATTGTAAACCGCCACGGCCAACACTTTCTTGGCTTGATCTTGTCCAATAACAAAATCGTTCAAGAATGTTTTGATTTCAACAGGCTTAAGAACGTTCAACGATTGGTTGAGATTCTTGTCCTGTTTGCTAGCAAACTCCTCGTTTACAATCTGATATGCTTGGGCAATACAACGATCACAAATGTGACCGTTGATTCCAGCAATTAACACAGCTGTATCCTGCTTATCTCGTCCGCAGAACGAACATTTGATATTTTCTTTTTCTTTACTTGCCTTCATCTGTAAACAGTTCCATTTGACATAGAACGGATTTTTAATCCCTTCTTACGTATTCATTCAATTTAAGGCTATTTACCTCTAACCAGAACTTCATCAATCATACCGTAAGCCTTTGCCTCGTCTGCAGTCATCCAATAATCACGGTCAGAATCCGCCCAAACCTTGTCATATTCCTGTCCTGAATGCGTAGCGATAATGTCGTAAAGCTCCTTTTTCAATTTCGCAATTTCTCGCGCAGTAATCTCAATATCAGAAGCCTGTCCTTGCGCTCCACCTAAAGGTTGATGAATCATTACACGTGAGTGTTTCAACGCAGTTCTCTTACCCGTTGCACCTGCACACAAAAGAACTGCTCCCATTGAGGCTGCCATTCCTGTGCATATAGTGCTCACATCTGGCGCGATATATTGCATCGTGTCGTAAATACCCAGTCCTGCGTATACAGAACCGCCAGGAGAATTCAAATAAATCTGAATGTCTTTTTTGTTATCTGCACTCTCTAAAAAGAGAAGTTGTGCTTGAATGATATTTGCAACTGTATCGTCAATTCCTGTTCCTAGGAAGATGATTCGATCCATCATTAAACGTGAAAACACGTCCATCTGAGCTACGTTCAACGAACGCTCTTCTATAATATACGGGGTCATAGAGCCAATTACGCTATCAAACGTAGTGCTGCTTATTCCTCTGTGCTTCGTTGCGTACTTTCTAAATTCGTTACCGTCCATTTCTTTCTGCTACTTCTAGGTTTAAAACGATGAATGCCGAATATCGCAATTAATGGCAACACACGGCATTCAATGCATAAGACAGTTTTTAACTGCTAATTGTTCTTAGCTATTTTCTTGTGAGGCCATTTCATAGAACTTTTCGCTAGTCACCTTCTTCTCGTTAAGTGTGGCCATGCTTCTGAAAAGGTCCATCACCTTTTGATCGTAAAGTTGATCGTTCATCCTGCGAACTTCATCTTCTCGCTTCATGAATTTTTCTACCATATCGTCCATCATTTCATCATCAGCTTGCTGCATTCCGTATTGCGCAAATTGCTGCAACAGTTGTGCACGAATACCAGCTTTCAACTCAGCCATATCCACTTTAATATCTTTCTCGCGAATGATTTTATTCTGAATCAACTGCCATTTCAAACCATCACGGTAATTCGGATATTCCTGCTCCACTTGTTCTTTAGTAGATTTCTTCTCTCCTACTGTTGTCAACCAACGCTTTAGAAATTCATCTGGAAGCTCCACTTTTGTGTTTTTCAGAAGATTGATAACCATATCGTTTTTCAACTTCTTATCACTTTCCTGATTGAAATAAGCAGCATAATCAACCTTGATTTTCTCCTTCATTTCATCCACGTTCGTTACCGAACCATCAGGATACATTTTCTTGAAAGTCTCTTCATTTAATTCAGCGGGCTTCAAACGTTGAATTTTCTCAACTGTAATTTTGAAGTTGCTATTTACATTCTGAAGCTCATCAGTAGTAACAGCAAGCATTGCTGCCAAATCGGTATCATTTTCAGAAAAAGATCGGTAATCAACCGTTAAGCTTTCTTCCAGTTTCTTTCCAATTAACTGCTTCTTCAAATCAGCATTTAATTTATCCAATGCAACGCTTGAACTATTTAGAATACCGCTTTCTTTGATGCTTCCATCTTCATTCAGCTCAACCCACTGAACCTTCACCAAGTCGTTATCAGCAATCGTATCGTGCTCAACCATTTCTCCTGTGCGCTGAGAAATATTCTCCAAAGAACTTTCAATGTCTTTGTCGGTAGCTTCAATTTTGAACAAATCGAACTTGAAGTTTTTCCCTAAATCCAAATCAATTTTTGGAGCAAGACCGAGATCATACGTGAATTCCATGTCAGCTGGATTTTCAAAATCTGCAACTGGCTTCACTTCTTCTGACGGAAGTGGATTCCCAAGAATCTCCAACTTCTCAGTTTCGATGTACTCGTACAATTTATTGCCGAGCATCTTGTTTACCTCGTCTACCAAAATAGACGGGCCATACATTTTCTTCACTACGCCAACTGGCACTTTTCCTGGACGGAAACCTGGCATATTGGCCTTACGTGCTTGCTCCTTCAGCGTTTTTTCAACCTGTGGCTGGTAGTCTGCTGGCGCTAGCTTGATTGTTACCCTTGCATTTAGATTATCAATGCTCTCTTTGGTAATATTCATTGTACTCATTTATCGTTTTTAATAACTTCTATTTGCAAAAAAAGGGACCTGCTTTTCAACAGTTCCCTCTTTCTTAAGTGCGGATGGAGGGACTCGAACCCACACACCGTAAGGCACTAGATCCTAAGTCTAGCGTGTCTACCAATTTCACCACATCCGCATAATTTGTAAGAACCATCCCGAAAACGGGAGTGCAAAGATAATTTTCTTTTTGAAAAACAAAACGTAGAAAAAGCAATGTATCTCTGCTCTGAAGAATTAGCAAAATAGCAGGCATAGGTACGAGACCATTCCATTACCTTTGTCGCCCTAAATTTTTAGAATTATGGCTTTACAGTGTGGCATTGTTGGACTTCCAAATGTTGGAAAATCAACCCTTTTTAATTGTCTTTCAAACGCAAAGGCGCAAGCAGCAAACTTCCCGTTTTGCACCATAGAACCTAATGTTGGTGTAATTACCGTTCCTGATGAGCGTTTAGAAAAGTTGGAAGGTCTTGTTAATCCTGAACGCGTTGTTCCAACAACTATTGAAATCGTTGATATTGCTGGTCTTGTAAAAGGAGCAAGCAAGGGAGAAGGATTAGGGAATCAGTTTCTTGGAAATATCCGCGAAACGGATGCTATCATTCACGTTGTAAGATGTTTCGAAAACGAAAATGTGGTTCATGTTGATGGTTCGGTTGATCCCGTTAGAGACAAAGAAATTATTGATACCGAGCTTCAGTTCGCAGACTTAGATGCTGTTGAAAAGCGCCTTTCCAAAGTAAAGAGACAAGCTGAAACTGGTGATAAAGAAGCGAAAAGAGAATTTGATACTCTTAAGATTATTCAATTAACTCTCGAGCAAGGGAAATCTGCTCGAACAGCTCCACTAAATGATGACCAACGAGAGTTGGCTAAGACTTTCCATTTACTTACTCTTAAACCAGTACTGTATGTGTGTAATGTAGATGAGGGTTCGGTTGTTGGCGGAAATGAATTCACCCAAAAAATACAGGAAGCTGTTAAGGATGAAAATGCAGAAGTAATTCTAATCTCCGCTGCGGCTGAAGCCGATATTGCCGATTTGGACACATTTGAAGAACGCCAAGAATTCCTTCAGGATATGGGACTGAAAGAAGCTGGTGTAAACAAGCTTATACGTTCTGCATACAAGTTGCTTGATCTTCAAACATATTTCACCGCAGGTGTAAAGGAAGTTCGTGCATGGACTATTGAAAAAGGAATGACCGCTCCACAAGCAGCTGGAGTTATTCACACCGATTTTGAAAAAGGATTCATCCGAGCTGAAACCATTGCCTACAACGATTTCGTAACGCTAGGTTCCGAAGCT
>Ga0209632_10002440_pt1 | contig 17821 bp, 16 predicted proteins | sample COG_10_FD_184754 | JGI IMG/M metagenome (GOLD analysis project Ga0209632, IMG submission 184754) | Pelagic Microbial community sample from North Sea - COGITO 998_met_10 (SPAdes) (version 2) | ecosystem: Environmental > Aquatic > Marine > Neritic zone/Coastal water | place: Helgoland, sampling... | reverse complement strand
TGGAGTTTGAATACGAGGGTGTAGCGGACCAAGAATTGGATGTTATTTTAAAAGAAGCAGAGAAGATGGCGTACGACTCCGAGTCGGAGGCTTCTGTAACGTCGGAGACATCGGAGACATCGGAGACATCGGAGACATCGGATATGAACATGGCATACGATTCGGATTCGTTGGCGGCAAAGTCGTACGATTCAAGTTCGGATTCGTCGGCACAGGCAAAGTCGTACGATTCTAGTTCGGATTCGTCAGCACAGGCAAAGTCATACGATTCTAGTTCGGATTCGTCTCAAACCGCAATGTCGTATGATTCAAGTTCTGACATGGAAATATAAAAAAATGATATAAATATACTATATAGTTCCTTAAAATGCCACCAATTTATGTATGTTTCCTAGAGAATGACGACGAAATCATGGAGCGTCACTGGCTGAACGCTGCTGCCGCAAAGTTTTCGCCAAGTTCGGAGAGCAATCCTAAAATCCATGTAGAACTGTTCTTTCCGTCGGAGGATAAGGAAATGGGAGATGTAGTTCAGGGGGAAGCCTGCTCGATTCATTATGGCGGCTCTGTATTTTTAAAGCAGAAGCGTTTCAGTCGCAAGCAGTGGTGTTTTCGCACGCTGTCTTGTACACAAAAGCAGTACGACGAGACGTTGAAATTTTGCAAGAGTCACATGGGCGAGAATTTCAATTACTTGTCTTATTTCCTACAGCCTACGGGTTGGTCGCCAGGTCCGTACACGATGACGAGCATGGGCTTCTCCCCTCGTTGGTTTTGTTCGGAGATCGTTGTGGAGGCGTTGAAACATGGAGGCGTACTCTCCAAAAGTTTAAATGCTTCAATCCATCCACAAGCTTTGTTCAAGGTCCTTCGAGACATGACGACGCCGGACAGTGTTCGTAATTACAATACCTTATCTTTAAAGTTTATTTAGGCAAGCACCAATTGTACCAGCACGAAATGTACAGTATGTACACGGACCAGACGATCGTCGTAATCGGAGCGTGAAACTTAACCGTGATAAAGATGGCGTACAAGGATAGAAACAGGGATAGTTTGGCACCGGTGTGAAAGCGACAAGATGTAAATATGTGTATCCATGCAACGGAGGGCATGTACCATGCAAAATACAGAAAGCACGATTTCCAATGAAGAAGGGTTGAGTTATATACAATGAGAGCAAGAAAGATGAGACGAACGTATTTAAATTTTGGAAGAATCCAAGGTGTACTATACCTTTTCAATAGAGTTACGTTGACCACCCCGGGCATAATCCCCTGTAACATCTGAGTGACGCACCCCAATATAATATGTAGAGCGACGAATAAAGTAATTATCGACATTATAATAACACTTTAATATATTTATACAATGGAAACTAGTATATGGGTAGTAGGCGTTGGTCCAATAATCGTAAACCGTCAGTTTCTGGTGGACATCGGCAGACGAGCGGTAGAGTGGTATTTGAACGGAAAGTCCATTCCTAAGGACCCTAGAGACGCCCTGCTGTTGCTATATGAGGATTGTGGCGATAAGTATTACTTGTTCAGCAAGTACATGAACCAGACAATGGGCAATTTGATGTACGAGCACGTGCAACGCATGCATTGGTCCGGCGCCATGTCTCAAGTGACAGACACCTACAAGATCTATGCGTTTTCCGGAAAGAAAAACCTGATTAAAGCGCATTTGGATTTGGATCTGTTTGACGAAACGTTAAAACGTTGTGGAAAAGTACGAGTTGTAAGCGAATTTGATATCGACAAGGACACTACTCTAATTTCTGTAAAAAAGTTGTTTTAATATTATAAATATACTATCTATTTGTATAAATGCACTACGTGAAAATACAGCGTTGGTGGCGTAAGCAATACGCGGCGGTTCGGCAACGACATTACATGGAGGACATTGCGTACATCAACACCATGATGCATTGCGGTATTCTTACCGAACAATTCAATGAACGGAAGATGACGTCCCTGGTACACCGTTGTTCTCGATGGGACCACTCTAAAAGCAATCCAAAGCGTATCGTATGGAAAGCGTTGGTATCGATCGCATGGAAGCGCATTCGTGCACAATTGACTAAAGAGCAGCGAAAGAAGAAGTTACCACCGTCGAGGCACGACATGGGATTCCCGAAATGGTGTTGTCCGGGACCCGGGTTCATGTTACAAGACTACGATACGAGACCTGTGTTGGTAGATCGTATTTACGAGCAAGGTTGCGAGGCGTATAAATTATCATACAACCTGTCCGCTAGTTTGCGGTAAGCGTACACACTACTGAACGTTTTCATAAATTGATCCTTGTCGTACTTTTTCATCCATGCGTTCAACTGTTTCTTGTTCTTTATCCCCAATTCCACAAAGATCGCGGCACTCTTCGGTCCTACGCCCTTTATGCTCCTAAGATCAGTGCTATTCGGACGAACTTTGATGGACAACTTCTTCACATGAAACAGTGATTCCAATGACTCTTTCTTCAGCGCATGTTCCATGAGTTCATACAGTGCTTTTGCGTCGTCTAGTGCATGGTGCGCTTTGTACCCATGATGGAAAATGTCCCTGTACAGCAGCGGTTGCGAGTAACTGTCGTGTCCGGGCAACTTTCTACGGAACATCGGCAAGGAGTCCTGGAACGGTACATCGAATTGTAGGTCGCACCGCTTGGCGTTTCCTATTACAATTGGCATGTCGAACGACTTCCCGTTGTGCGCGATGCACGCCCATGGGTCGTATTCCTTTGCAAATTCGAGTGCCCCTTCCAGGCTCTCTTTGGTCGTGTAAAACAGAACGCTTTTCGGCTTCATTCCACGCGTGCTGTGTTTGTCTAGAAATTGGCGAGCCGCTTTTTCGTCGCGGTGTTCTTCCAACGCGTACAGCCATTGCCTTGTGCTATATGTGGATTTCCGTCTGGCTATTTCAGATCGCGTCAACAGCTCGCTGATTGCATCGGCTTGATCTTCGATGGATTTGCGCTTCATCTGGGATGCGAGGGCGCTCTTCTCGATGAGCAGTTTGGTCCAGAACCGCAATGTACTTTCCGGGTGCTGTTTGATTTCGTTTAAGCTCTCAATGACCTCCTTCCCCGTGGCGTAGCGTTCGATTGGGTTGACTAGCCTCTGGTACTGTTTTTCTACCGTGTACATTGCAATTTCAAGTATTCGTTGCGATGGTCGTTTTCCCCCTTTTTGTAGAAATGTCGTTTCCAGATCGTATGTTAGAAATTTCTTTGCGGTCTTCGTCGTGGTCAACGTGGTCGTCTTCGTCAACGTGGTCATTTTATTGATATTTATGTATTTAAGTAGTCCATTATTCTTTAAACATGCCGAAGTATTTCATTGGTAATATCTTAAGTCCGACCGAGACGCAACCAGAGGCGAATGACCCAACATTTGCATTCACCCGTGAAGAGAGCAAAGACATGGATCTATCTGGAATTCCTATTCGTATGGAGCACCATCCTGACATGCAAGTGGGCACGATAACCCGGTCATGGGACGACGGTGATGGTAGAAAGTGGGTTGTGGGATCGATCGACGACGATGGGTTACAAGCGAGGTTTGCTAAATATTCCATAAGCAAAGGACCGACGGGGACGGCGTATTACACGGGTTTGTCCCTTCAACATACGCATACCCAATACGCGTCTGGAAAAACGGAAAAAAGAGCGATCGAAGTCTCCCTTTGTGTAAATCCTAGACGAAACGACTGTCGCATAGCATTTGTGGATAGTGAGCCGAATCAAGCGCAATCAGAAAAAGTAACGTATAAAATACTTCAGCAGGCTTCTAATAATAAAATGTCTGAACAAGCACCTGCCCCAGAAACCCCAGTAGATGCCCCCGTAGAATCCGCTCCTCAAGAAGCACCAGCCGAGAAAGAGATGTCCGCCACGGAAATGATGAAGGTCATCGTTGAACAGCAAAAACTGCTGGACGCACACTCATCTAATAAAACCGACAGTGAGAAGGAGCTAGAGACGCTTAAAGCACAACTAAAGCTCGCACAAGACGAGGAGGAACAAAAGGAAGCCGAGAAGGCTCGCAACCTTTCTAAGGCTCTTGTCGATCAATGGGCAGAAAGCCTCGATAAGTCTACGATGAGTGATGAAAACCGTTCTTCCATCATGAAAATGGCAGAGAACTACCCTAAGGAGAGCATGGAGTTGCTTCGCATTGCCCACTGTGCAAGCAAGAAACACCGTGAACAGGTGCAGAAATTTAAGGACTTTAAGGAGATGAGCCAGAACATGGCACTGAAACAAGAGTTCGAAAGCGTCATGAGCCGTAAGCGCCCTCGGGCACCACAGGTTCAGGTCCACGCCGCCAGTAAGAAGCAGAAGACCACGGAGAACGCCGCTCTCAGCATTATCCAGCAATATCGGTCCACTGGAAGCGCCCGTGATAAGATGGAAGCGATGTCTGAATACCAGACTCCGAAGAGACGCACCGGTAGAGCTCCATACTACTAAATATATTAATGTAACCTATTAGGATATTCCCCAAACTTACTTTTACTGTAATAATTCAACACCTCGTAGTGTTTCTCCGGAGAGCTTCCAATGTACAATTTGATGAACGCGTGATGGTCCACCAGCCAAAGATTCGCCATCTCCTCTACATTCTTCGTGGTAAACGCGGGCTGTTCGTCGTTGACATGGGCGTAATATTCCAGCGTCCAACCGTCGCGGAATCCTCGTGGGTCCCCGGGCACTCGTAGCACGTTTGTTAAGGACCCCACTTCTATTCCTACCGATTCCATCCACAGCTTGAAGGTGACATCCTTGCCTTCCACTCTCAGCTTTTTCGGTGCCGACCAGGGATGAATATGAATTATGTTATCGCAATGGGTATGGACACCAGTGTGGTACCACTGCTTAATGTACGCGTACCGCGGTGGATTGGGACATGAATCAGACGGTTTAAAATCTTCGTATGGTACGGGCTCTGTCAGATTACGGTCGCGGAGAGTGTACGGCTTCCCATCGACCGATATGGCAATCCCCTGGTGTACATGGTCGCCTACAATGGGTCTAAAGCGTCGTTTTGAACTGTAAGGGGTGTAGGGCATGGTACAGTCGAAACGGTAGGTTTGAAAACTGTAGGGAGACTCGTCCTTTATTTCGATGAATTCAAAGTCTTCCAGGGTGCAATCGGAGCGTAGCATGAAAATGTAGACAATAATGGATAGCCCAAACAGTAAATTAACAACAAATGCTTTATTCATTTATAATATATTTAGTTCTATTTATAGTTAGTATCGTAAGTTGCCAAATCGCTGGCTTCTGCCGTCAATCAGACCCGTGACTTCCTCCGTGGTGGCAATCGCGGCGCTCATGTCGTCCGTGCGTCGGCACGCACAGTAGAAGATACCGGCGATTAACAACACACCAGCGGCAATGCACGCGATGAGCACGACCAGCCAGTCGTTCGCTGCCTCAGTGCTCATGTCCTCCTTTCCAGAGTCACTTACCGGAGCGTCGCCGCCCGCGGATGGAAGAACGTCTTCAGAGATGTCCTTCGACGCTTGAATTACGCGGAATCCACCACTGTTTGCCTCCGAAGCTGGTTCGGCTTGCAAGGTGTACGTGGCACGAAGACGTCGGAACGCTGTACGGCGCTTCATGATTGCGTCAAAGTGAACCTCGAATGCGTCCATACGGGCTTCGCCCATTGGTAGAAGGTCAAACCTTAGAATACCGATTGCCAAATTGTCACACTTTAGTATACCCGTCGTGTTAAACAAACTCAACCCTTGTATGCGCCCGTTTTCTACAGTGCAACCCTGTGTGGTGTCGTTCTTCCATGACACCATATGAGTGTCCGTCATAAGCTTGGTTTTATCAATAGTACCGTCCAACTTACTCTCGTAGCGACGGATGTACCAGTCGCCCTTCATGAGCTCCCAACCCTGGTTCGATGCTTCTGTCCTGCCCTTGGCGTCTTTGGTGTCCATGAAAAGGGTGGCATTGACCTCTGCTTGAGCAGTCTGTCGTGCAACCTTACAGTTCTGGACATGTGAGGAACACGTCCCACCGGAAATATCCGCCAAACATTCCTCGCCATCCTGCGTCGTAATATCGTTTGCCCCTACAGAGTCCTCGTCCGTACACGTCAATGCAAGCGTCATCTTCAACGCACCGCCTTCGTTCTTCGTCTCACGGTTATTCAGTGGACATTCCTCGAATGCGGTTTCGATAGTAGCATCACTATCGACGTTAGAGCCGTCGAAAACACCGCTCATCACAATTTGCTGTTTGGTACTCATGTGGTTCTTGTAGTGACTGTTACCCTGTTCTTCTTTATCACACGATACAACCTGACCACATGCGCCAACCAATTGGAAGTAATTGCCATTGTTGGTCGAACTGAGGGCGCTTTTAACGGTCATGGAGTCCGTATTTTCCCCGCCGGATTTCTGTACGACATTGTTCAGGGTACCGTTCGTCCAATCTGCCCCGCTAACCTTATTGCGCTTACGACTGGTCAAATCGACTTGAAGCTTGAAACAGTCTTCGCTACCGAAACAACCCGGAGCACTTGAGTCACACTGAATCCAGTCAATGTCAGACACCATGACACTACGTTCGAGTGTCGGACTGACAAACGTGTTCACTTGGACAGAGGCACTTGCGTCCTTTCGGATCGTAAGACTAAAGTCCTGCTCCTGGCAGTAGGTTTCGTACCGGTATTCTTTCTCATTGGTAGTTCCGCCGAATTCTCTCCTTCTATGGTAGATCAATCCCAATTGGTGGGTAATTTGATAGTTCAAATCATCATTGAGTTCGCTGACACTGCCCTGGTCACACTTGATCAAGTCGGTCATATTGAAATCCTCGTTGTTAAGTTGGTTCAGCGCATAAAATCCAGGACCATCACTAGGTTGCGTACCTTTCGTCCAGCTTTGTGTACAAATGCCGCCAACTGGAGAGAAAATGTCAAAGGTTCCATTTCCATGTTTGTATTCGCGTCCACATCCTCCAAACCCTTGATCCAACACTCTCAAATAGCCGTCATCGTATTCGTGTTCTTCGAACCCAATATGTGCGGAAAACTTATCGTCGGAAAGACTGTACGAACTGTTGAAGTAATGGTAAATCTCCAATTTATCGCTCATCGTCTCCGTGACTCGCACGCATGGAAGACGAAGTGCGTAGATGATCCAAGGCTTGGATACGTCATGCAATTCGATATCAAAGAAATCAAAGCACTTTGGCGAACTTTTTAGACTGTAGGCTATCGCTACACCGGCTGTATTGGACGTTTGCACGTATACTTTGCTGGAGTCCGTGCACGTCAAATCACTGGAACTAGCGTGATCACAGTAGCACTTATCTCCGTCGTGGACTAGGCACCGGTGACCAGTGCTGTTCCAGCCGCGCACCTTGTTGGTAGCCTTTATGGTAAAGTTCTGAGCTGAGGCATTCACCTGACTTAGAAGGAAGGTAACCTCGTTTCCAGATGCGATTGCGGACGTATCCGTCTTACGGCGCAAGAGACTCAATTCAGTGTTACCGGAGAACAGGGAGCGACCGTCAACAATTCGAAGGTTGGATGGAGTACCGTCGAATTTAATATTCAACGGATCTCCAAATTCGGCGGCATCCTTAATCTGAATTTTACATTCGGCTAACGCGTCCAGGGACTCACCAATATTCGGACCGAGTTCGTACAGCTTCTTATCGGCGGCGTTACATGCCTGACCCAATTTATCTCCGTTCGATAGCACCAAACGACCGGTGACCATATTGAAGGTTTCGTCCAGACTATCAAACTCTGCTTCTTTGGTTGCGGTCGCTGCAAAGCTAAAGAACTCGTTCAATCTGTGACCATCGCTATCGGTCTTATTGGTTGGCAATCGAAGGGCAACACTGTCCTTGTGTCCATAACCGTCTGTTATCGCCGTAGCAGTGATGTTTCCCATTTTAATTTTGTCGGAACCCTTTGGCAATTTTGAGGCATCGATCGGCGCATGATTGCGTACGTAATGACTACCACCGGATTTGCCAAATAAACCGACCACAAGTTGTGCGGGGCACAGTGTACATCCCAAATAACCCGGTTGAAAATGGGGCAACTGACCATTCACCACTCCACCGTATACCATAACGAAGTCGTGTTCCAACCTGTATTCGGCATATTTACCAGTGCTGCTCAAAGCTTTCGAGTAGTCACTCAACCCGCGTTTGTTCAGGATCATACCGGTGTTCACCGTTGAATCTTTACTAGAGTCGTACCATAGAGAGTAATCATTGTGGATGTTCAACCCTTCTTTGTGAACTCGAGCATCAGTGATAATCGATTCTTCTAAAGCTCGCTGACTCGTGACATCTTCGATCAGATAACGCTTGTCGTAAAAGGTACCCTTGAATGGTAGCGTAATCTTACCTCCTTCGGAGCTATTACCGGGCATTGCAACGTTACTACCTTTTAATTCAAATTGGAAGACCGAGGTTCCGGTGACAGCGGAGGAGGACGCACCAGTGGCATCATCCGGGAACAAAAAGGGGCGTGCGCTGGCGACGTCGATCCAAGCATCATCAGTAGCACCCGGGGCACTTAAAATGTGCATTTCCACCTTGTCCTTCTGGTTCTCACCGGCATCGAGAAGGTTGGAGTTTTTGTTGAACGTGACTGCTAGGTTCACATTGCCCAAGTAACCCTTGTTTAACACGCGAAACGAACAGATTACAGCATTACCGGACTCATCTTGTGACGGAGATAGAACTTGGAATTTACTTGCCAGCTTATTCCCTGTCAAACTGGTCAACGCAACCGAACAGTCTTTACCATTGTATTTAGCAGCGGTGATACCGTCGATAGTGACCTTGTACAAAGGATATTTGTCTTTCTTGTGTGCGTCAGTAACGCCAGTGCCACCATCGGCATTTTCATTGGTATAACCGGGAAGAAGGCTAGCATCGTGGGTCATCTGAGTGTCTTGAACAATGATGTTTTCGGCTTCAAAATCGTAGTTCACACCGCCGATATGTACACGCTTCGTCTGGGCTTGGCAAACGCCGTTTCCGGTGGTGATCTCCATGCACTTGGTTCCGGATGGACAGTTGCAAGCTACCACATTACTGCCATCTAAACACTGACCGTTCTTTTCTGGTATTATACAACCGGCTTGTGTATCATCTGTTTTTACGTTGTTTTGACCGTCCAACTGATGGGAGGATCGAAGTACATCGACGTAGGCGTACTTCGCCTGTGCATTAACAAATAGGAAAAATAGGATTAAGTATCGAATCATTTTATATTGTGATTGTACGTTTTATATACATTTAATTTTTAAATTCATTGACATGTTCGTATATAAATTACCTGTCAGAGTTTTAGTATATGCGAAAAGCACGTTTTCACAAACGGCATAGGTGCACGAAACCTAGTATGGGCGCATGTATATTGGTGTCATTGTCTATGTTTCTTTGTATTGTATTTATGATTTTTGTGACTGCTTCCACGGTAGCGATATCCCAGTTAGTCGGGCTAGCCAAAACATGTGCGGTTCACGAAGACTGCCGAACTCAGAATCCATGCTCCATGGATCAATGCGTAAAACAACAATGTAAACATACCCCAATAGGAGGGTGTTGCATAGAAGATGATGACTGTGGGTCCACCGCATGTTACAACGCCTTCTGTGATCGCAATACCTACGTATGTAAGGTTACACCGACTCCCAACGGGACCATATGCGACGACAACGACGATTGTACCGTCAACGACAAATGCTACGATTCGAAATGCACGGGAAGTCGGTTGACATGCAATACTGGTAGCACTTGTTCATCCGGGTATTGTCTCAAAGGGTCCGGGTGTATCTTCACGAACGCAAACGATGGGATTGAATGCACCGACAACAACAAGTGTACTGTCGGGGACCACTGTTGGTCGGGCATGTGTGCCTCCGGAATCCAAAAAGACTGTTCGCACTACGATTCGGAATGTTCGGTCGGAGTGTGCGATACGGTGACTGGCGAGTGCAAATCCATGGCAAGGAACAACAACATGGCTTGCGACGATGGCGGCAGCTGTACCGTGAATGACCACTGTCAAGGAGGAACATGCAAAGGCGATGAAAACACCTGTTGGGACAACAACCCTTGTACTATAAACCGGTGCGTGGAAGGAATCGGGTGCATGGTAAGGCACGAGGACTTTAACATGACTTGTATTCAAGCGTGCGATTGCGACGACAAGTGCCCTGACGGGTACACCTGTGCGGATGGAACATGTGTCAAATTGGACACTGCTGGATCCAGCATTCGATTCCTGGATTATGAAATTGAACAGTGTACCAATGGTCATCGTCTGGTCATGGATTACGTCATCGATTCCAATCCATATCATATCGGGAACGAAACCAGGTACATTTATCCACGTTCCACCGCCGACTTTATTGCCATGAATCAGGACCTTGGGTTCATCGACGAGATACGAAACCTTCAGACGATAGCGCACGACGACTACTCTAGGACCGGAGTTACACTTACCACCGCATGTCAGAATGTTACACAAAACAATTGCGATACCATATTCTCCATGAGAAACTACGCTTTCTATGTCAATGTACATCACTGCTTAAGTACACAGCCCAGTGATGCCACGTGTATCGATCCAAGCATTCAACTGTCCGCGTCCATCGCCTTGTCCATTTCAGACTGTACCACCTTCAGTCAGCGTCAACACATACCGATGTACGGTGTCGGCGTACTGTATTACGAAGGCTCCAAATACGTCGGTCTGTCCGATGCACTCCTTCAAGAAGGATTCGTTACAGCAGGGTACGAAAGTCCAGTCTACAACAACTCTGTTTTCATGTCTATGACCACACAACTTAGAATATGTAGAGCTACCCCCGGTCACTACCTGTACGATTGCGTCTACGGGGCAGATGATCAGTGTACCGTAACTGGCTGCTACAATTGGGACCCGGCGAACTCGCCAATAGCTCAATCGTTCGAGGTCGTCAACCAATCCATTACAGCGCTTGCCAAAAGCAGCACGTGGAACCTAGTTTCATGTTACAAGGAAGACAACTACAACGAGCCAGCCAGTGTGAAGTGCGAGGAGAACAAGTGTCCGGATACCGCGAATGGCATAGCCAATAACTTTCCAGCCATGGACGATGGGTTTCGAATGTCGGTATTTCCATTGAAAACCTACGGTGGACAGACACAACGATGGATTTTTGACTTTAGGTTTAGAATTTACTACTGTGGAAACGCCACCAACTTGCGGAGCCAGCAAAGCGGTAATGATTATCATAGCATAGTATCTGTTAATGTTTAAATACAATTGTACATATTGTTAGAAGTCGTCGTACCATTGGTACAGTTCGCACACACTCTATCCGTCGTTACATCCCCATCGTCTACCACATACGTCCCTGGAAAACATATGGTTCTGCTCATGCATACGGAATCGTACGTGTTGCCGCCCAATATCGTGTAATAGATACTTGTATCACACGTGGTCCAGGGCAGCAGGTCAATTGCATCGGTATTCATCTCCGTACTGTAATACCCCGGTGGCACCCATGAGCAAAATCTGTCCGTAGTGTAGTCCGGGTACGTCGATATGTACATGCCCGGGAGACAATTAGTCAATGGTTGACACAGATTATATACATAAAATGTATTGACGGGACAACGTTGGCAGGTCGCGTCCCCGGTTGCGTTGAATACCATTTCAGTGGCACATGAAGTACAATACCCCGTATTGTTTGCACATGATCCACAATTGACATCGGTCGAAATACAGCAGAATCCCTTGCATGAATATGTTCCGTTGCAATCCACGTCCAGGCTACAATAATCTCCGGGCAAAAATGTTTGACACACGGTGCAATTGCCCCACTCCTCCCACAAATGTTGGCATATAGGTCGAGGCGGGTTGTATACTGTGAGATACCCGCCAGAGATTGCTTCTTGCCGTGAGGGATTGGAGTTGGTTGCCATACAGCAGTTCTCGTCCCAGTATTGATTCCGCAAGTATTTACAGTCTCTACACTCGTCGTACGACGTATCGTAAAATCCCAGGGGGCACTCCAGGGCATTCCCAAATACACCTAGACATATATAGATATACACCGACAAGAAACGCATACTATATATTTACATAGAACTATATTTATATGCATATTCTGTATATCCTCGTCCTGTTTTTGTGTGCGGGCGCAAGTGTGAGAGCGAGGGTGGATATGGTGCAGAGCGACGTCGAGGAACTTAGAAAGCATCCCATGATTTCCCACAACATGTCGGAGATACAGCTACAGTGGATAGTGATAGAGGAGTGGTCTAACCTCGTCGGAAAGTGTCCGGAACTTGACCCGGCAGCAAATATACATGCTGTCTTCGATACATCGCTTGTAGGCACCGATGTACTCGCATGGGCGTCGCATACGATACTGTTGGAAGATGGGGTGTGGATACCGTCCATCGCCACCTACGATTACATGGGGCACGACTTTATCATCGGCGTCAATCCGGAGCCAGTCAATGGATGGCACAGTGGCACCAATTGCGATGACATCGGGTGGCGCTACGATCTACGTACTGTGCTTAGGCATGAGATACTCCATGGCATTGGAATAGGAAGCTCGATCACTGAGAACGGTGTGGGACATACGTCCAGTGGAGTTTGCTACCCGCGTCATTACGATACTTTGATAGAAGATTCGGATGGAAATACAGTAGTAGACGGATGTACACTCAGTGATATCAAAGGAAAAAATGTTTACATAAACGGAGTTAAGTTGTTCAACCCCGCACAGTTTCAACGCGGCAGCTCACTGTCCCACCACGTATACGCGGGACATCTCATGTTTTACATGTTGCCCCCGCGAAAGTGCCTGAGTATTGGCAACTACGAGGCTAAAATTCTAGATCGGATGGGTCTTCGTTGCTCTGGTTTTGAGCTCTCAGGGCAGCAGCAAATTTATCCATCGCTCGCTCTATCTTTGCTTTCGTTTTTGTGTTGCCTGATTGCCGTCTCTCTAGCATAGACAAAATGTCGTCCGCCAAACTGTGCGTATCGGCGTGTTGGTTGTGTAGCGTGTAATACACACCTACCAAATTGCCCAACAGAACCACCAGAAAGATATACAGGTTGTTTCCCATGACCAAAATGATACGAGCGATCCACACCAATGTGCTCGCAAACGTCCAAGCCAACGTCTTAAACATGTAGCTATTCACGTCGAACGGAGAGCCACGCTTGTCTGGGTCAACCTGGAGCATAACACGGGTCACTTGAGAATCCTCGATGTAGATCTTGTTTGCCAACACCTGGAGACCTAGCGCGATCAGCAGCATCACGATGAACCAGCCCACGCCATCGATGTCTTCGCCCAGAATGTTTATTTTATCTGTACATAAAAAGTACCAGTCACACATGATTTATTTACCACAAGTTACCTTATATATATTAATAAAACTCTATCACCCCTCTACTAGATCGACGTGCGCACCAGACGTATCGTACCTGGTATCGTCGGTCGTCCATGTAGATATACTCGCGCACCGTAGGTAAGGTTTTGTTTTTGCCGCGGAACCACACAAACCAAAGGTTACCGGTAGTCTTCCACATGTAAAACCCCTGCTTCGGCGCCTTACACCACTGCCTGCCCTGGTGGTCCACTGACGCGTCGTCTGGTACTTTAGTTGGTACAGGATTAATAAACTTTGCCAGAGACATCTTTATCAGAGTTACTTAGTCTTATATACTTTCTTCTTCAGGTTGCCGGTACCCTTCAGAATTCCCCTTTTCGGTGCATTTTTTGTCGGTGCATGCTTTCTCACGCCCGAGGTTGAACTCAAAACAATAACTTTCTTTGCAAATGTAACTTTTACCATCTTTTTAATCTTTTTAATTGAAAGTGTTTACATTAATTGTTTGTTGTTTTAAGGTTTCGCGAAATTGGGTAGACCGGACCATGGTAGACTCGACCGTGGTATCAATAGAATTAATATACTAATATAATTAATATACTAATATTTTGTGGACCTTTACTAAGGGACCTTTACTAAGGGACCTTTACTAAGGGACCAAAAAATAAAACAACAACGTGATCGAGTTTTTTTTCAAGAAACTTTTCAAGAAACTTTCCAAGGTTTGCATGGGGGGTGGAATTAAATTTTAACACTAACTCCCTTCTAGGATTGCACTTTTTTGCGCTTTTTTTTATTTTCCCGCCAAAACCAAGCCATACCGTATAACAACTAGACACATTTGTGGTTAAAACGCATAAAAACATAACGAAAAAAACCACTAGGTTTTCTATTTCCAAACTACTTTTGAAATGAAAATAAAAATCGTTCACGGATTTTTAAAACAACTCAGAGGTCAATGCTATGCCATATTATTTTATTTAGACTAATCCAATACCTATCAGAGTATATTTAAACTATAAAACTGTGCTATGCACTGCTATGCATATGTACAAGAGCCGGGTCGTGAGCTTGTGCGGTCCCAGCCTGTGTTCATATATTTAGAAAATTGACTCATGAGATGCTATTCTTATGTTAATAAAAACTATCTACTTTTCAAGTCCATATTTGGTCCCATGCTCTGTCTATGTATGAAAATATTAAGAATTTGTACCAAATGGGATTTTTGGGGATGATGTTCATCGATGCCCATCTTTTTTTTATATGTTCGCACAAGCTTTTGAAACAAAGAAACAAACGCACGCTCAAATTAGGAGTATCGTACCATAATACTTTCGGTATTCCCAAACGAATAACAAAACAAATTACACACACACGTTTCATAAACAATAATAATACACTTTAAAGAAAGAATCACCGGAAAATCTCCACGCATTAAAATTTCAGAACAAAACACAGATAAAAAAAATGGCACTTACATTCCCAATGACCTACGAGCATAACATTAGCGACATCGATCAATCCATCGCGGAAGTATTCGATTCCGATACCGACTCCCTTGTCGCACTGTCGGACCTCGAAGACCTCTCAGACGGCGAACTAGAGTACCACGAACCAGTTAACATGGGTCCAGTCACACAGAAGTACATCCAAGAGAAGGAAACCGAAGCGAAGGAAGCGACTGACGCATGCGTGGCATTCGAACAAGAAGTCGAGGAGTTGAAGACGAAAGTCCATGACCAAGAACAAACCATCGACTGTCGCGATTATGAGATCCTTGAATTGAAGAAGAAAGTCCGTGAATTACAGGACAAGAACCCCCAAGAACCGGAGGAAACGCGATGCGACAACTGTCTCGATCGCATCTGTCCAAATCACAACTACTCCGAATGCGTTCACTGGTGCGACAACGAGACGGCGATCACAAAGCACTTTTGCGCAGATTGTGAACCACATGAGAAAAAGCGCGTCTACGAACTTATGGACTGGTACGCAGAGGTAGATGAAAATGTACACAATGATCGCACCGTGTTCCGCATGTATTATAAGGGCGAATCCGTCGGGAAAACGTACACACTTCGCGAACTGAAGGACTGGAAAAGCGGCGTTGCGGCACCCGCACCAGCGGCACCAGCGGCACCAGCGGCACCCGCACCCGCACCATCGGCACCGTCACGCAAGCGTAAGGTAGACGATACCGTAAGCAAACCGGAAAGCGCGCAAACGGTAACCCCCACGGCATGGCGTAGACGTGTTACTACCCGCAAACGCACCAAGAATCCGTACAACACACAGGCGTTCGATCTATGTCCCTGGTGTCCATACCGCGGCAGTGAGCAGAAGCGTAGTCTCATGGAACATATTTGCGGAGGAAATCGTTCGTGTGCGGTCCCGATGGATCAGCGCGTCAACACAACCGTTGTCAACGACAATTCGTTCACTAAAGTCGGTCAATCCGGGTACGAAGCACTCAAGAATCTCGGGTTTGTTGATCCACGCAACTTTATCAGGGAGTACATGGACAAGTGCGGTGGTCAATGTACTCATTGTGACAAAGAGTTTATCTCGACGCGCAAGATGAAGAAACATATCAATAGCGTGCACATGAAGAAGCAAACCTCGAAAGCAGTATAAATATATAATAACATACATACCAAATGGGTATAGTTTACACAAAGAAATACCATACTATTAAGAATAATACTATAAATTTAGAACGAGAATCATATGAGAATGGGATGTCTGTTATCAATGTTCATGTTCCGCAAAGGGCTCAGTACAGCGGGGTTGATTCAACACTTGGATGGGATCGAATCGATAGTCAACGAAATGAAGGTCAAGTATAGTCGCCAGGTACAGGACATCACCGATAAGATTCGACTTGAGATACGAACAAACAACAACAAAAACACGCTGATGAGCTACATGCGGCGGAGGAAACTGGTCATGCATTATATGAGAGAATGCGACAAGAAGATCGACTCCATAGCACAGAAGAAATACGCTCTAGAGCAACTAGCTATCACAGCGTTGCACATAGAAGCTCTACGTAGCAGTCGGGACGTTTTCAAAACGTTCAATAAAGTGAATAGTATTGAAAAAATTGAAGAGCTGTCGGAGCAGGTCACAACCTTCCAGGAGGATATAATGGAAATAGACAGTGTACTAAGTCAAGAAATCGTAGAGTATGATGAGGACGAGTTGTTGCAAGAGCTAAATAGCATTGTAAATCAACCACAGATAGTAGCTACATTCCCTGTCCTTCCTAGCCTTGAGCAGGCACATGGTCACGCACAAGAGCCGTTATTATCATCAAAATCTAAGTCAACCACCAAACTATGCAAACACGCTATTCTTGAATAAAGTTTCCCGCCAAAAATATAGTCTCGAATTAAGACTCCAACAAAGGGTTCATATTTTTTTATAACAACTTCAATTTTAATGCTATGTCTATATTAGTTAATTGTTACTACGAAATTGATCCTATCATAATATTTTACAAGTATAATATTAGTGCTATGTCCATATTATCAAAGTGCGGGGAAGTCCACTAATTTTTCATTAAAAATAATAATATTTTTATGTGTTGTGTCTATATTAAATTCTGTAAAATACCCCCAATGCTATACCAATAGTAATTGAATTACGAAAGTCCTTTAAAAAATAAAAAAAAATAATATAATATAATCCTTGCGCGCGAAGTCACTCTGAATGTTTCCCACGAACAATCCCGAAAACGAAAACTAATGTTTTCGTACTTCCCGATTAAATAAAACAAAGCAATTAATACACACGTTTCTTATTACAATTCTGAGCGCTTAGCCACAAAAATTAGGACCATATCTCCAACCAAATTCTTTTAAGAACAAAATGCAGATTCAACAAAATACAATTCTCGGACTTCATGGCGACCGACCATGGGCAAGTGATTGGTCAGGACTTCCAAAAGAATTCCACCGCATCACAAATCTTTTCGTCGATTGGTTCGCAAGGAAGAACTACGAACGATACAGGGACCGTGATTCCTCCCTCACGTTCAACAAGTGCAGAAGACAAGCAACCAATGGTTTCTTCGCAGAAATGTTCACGTACTTTGTCTTGTACGACCCCAATGAACCATCGACAGCAGATCTCATCCCACGATGGTACTCGGCAGTAATGCACATGGAAAGCACTGACCCTAACGACTACTACGAACGCATCTGGAATGACCAACGTGTTTCTTGGGATGCGGATCATGTTTCTGGGCACGTCCACATCGAAGATAAATGCAAGGAACACCGTGATCCAGGCGTTGCGCTCCAATGGTCCAGTTCCCGCGGACGCACCAAGTCGAACAGACTCCCTGTTTTTAATGGGGCTGTCGGTCCCAACTATTACATGTGTCTTTTGGATCACCGTACTAGTTTTGGAAGACATG